>Ga0080064_1000369_pt1 | contig 125652 bp, 111 predicted proteins | sample Subgrocontami54m_FD_69260 | JGI IMG/M metagenome (GOLD analysis project Ga0080064, IMG submission 69260) | Subsurface groundwater microbial communities from S. Glens Falls, New York, USA - GMW46 contaminated, 5.4 m (SPADES assembly) (version 2) ...
GGTGCCTATACTGGATGTGTACAGGTGCCCATCCCGGTTGACCTGATTGAGGAATCAGGGGCTTGGGCGTATTCTGGCCGTACTCGACCCCGCATCTGGGGTCTTACAAGGCCCCATTCGAGGGGCCGACTTCTTGTTAGGGGTTTCCGTTTCACCAACCGCAGGAGGTTCACATGCAGAAGTTTCTCTTTGTCGTTGACATGCCAGCGCCGGGAATGTCTTCTGAAGACCCTGGAGCAGCATCAAGGTGGTTTGCATTCGCGCCCAAAGCAGATGCACTGCCACTGCCTCGCGGAGGCTCGAAAATGCCCTGCAGAAATCTGTGGTTACTACCCGTCGAATTGGGCGGAGAGTGTTTGCATAAATTGCAGTCACTGGCTCAAGAGAATCAGTTGGGACATTCCACATTTTTAATCTCCGGTGAAGTTACGAACATGAACGCAGTTCCTGTGAAGCCCAACCCCTAACCCTTCGCTCAAGGCGACGCCGAGAAGCATCGCGCCTTTATTCATCGCCCCGCGCGGCGCGCCTTAGCGACACGTTAGACCACGACGTGGATTGCGTCTGACCCACCACAGCCGACGCTAGGAACAACAGGATGACGAGGAACAACGCAAACCGAAGCCTGCACGCAGCCAAAGCGACGAAGCAGGATGAGTTTTACACCCAGCTGTCCGACATCGAAAAAGAGCTGAAGCACTACCAAAAGCATTTCAAGAACAAGACCGTCCTGTGCAACTGCGACGACCCGCGCGTCAGCAACTTCTTTAAGTTCTTCATCAACAACTTCGAGAAGCTGGCGCTGAAGAAGCTGATCGCAACGTGCTATCAGAACGACAAGCCCGATCTATTCAGCCAGCACAAGTCAGACAAGGGCATTTACTTCGAGTACAGCGGCGAACAGAAGAAGCAGCGCCTTCCTGACCCCGCAAAAATCAAGCCTCGCGAGCTCAGAGGCGACGGCGACTTTCGCAGCGAGGAATGCGTCAATCTGCTCAAGCAGGCCGACATCGTCGTCACCAATCCGCCGTTTTCGCTGTTCAGGGAGTACGTGACGCAGTTGGTCGAGCACAAGAAGAAGTTCGTTATCCTGGCGAATCAGAACACGCTGTCGACCAAGGACGTGTTCGAACTTGTTCGAGACGACAAGCTCTGGCTCGGTTACAACAATGGGGACATGGCTTTCAGGGTCCCTGACCACTACGAACCAAGAGAGACGCGTTCTTGGGTTGATGAGCACGGTGATAAATGGAGAAGCTTCGGCACCATGTGCTGGCTCACCAATATTGACATTGCCAAGCGACATGAAGAGCTGATTCTGTACAAGACGTACGACCCGAAAGTGTATCCGACATACGACAACTTCGATGCTATCGAGGTCAGTAAGGTTGAGGACATTCCGCTCGACTACGGCGGAACTATGGGTGTGCCGGGTGGGTTTCTCACCAAGCATAACCCCGACCAGTTTGAGATTGTTGGGATTACGAAGACGTGGTGCGGCATGGCTTCGAAGAAGTACCCGACGCAGATTCAGGTTGATGCTGACGGAACCAAAAGTGAAGTATCCAAGTTGAACGACGGTGCGGCGCTGAGGTCGCCAACCCGCCCGACTGGCCGGACCTACTACATCGTAGGCGGGAAATACTTCACTCAGACGTACCCGCGCATTCTGATTCGCCGCAAGGGGCGAGAATGAAGATCGAACTCCGCGAAATCACGATCAAGCAACTCTCCGACGGCTACGCCGACAATGCCGAGGCGGGCGTTGTCGGTTACGGCGGGAAGCTCGACATTCGCCCACCGTATCAGCGCGAGTTCATCTACAAGGACAAGCAACGCGATGCGGTGATCGACACTGTGCGCAAGGAGTTTCCGCTCAACGTGATGTATTGGGCGGTGCAGGATGACGGCACCTTTGAAGTGATCGACGGGCAGCAGCGGACGATCTCGATCTGCCAGTACGTGGATGGCGTGTTCTCAATCAACGACATGTACTTCCACAATCTCCAGGACGACGAGCAGGAGCAGATTCTTAACTACAAGTGCATGGTCTATCTCTGCTCGGGCGCCGACAGCGAGAAGCTGGAGTGGTTCAAGACAATCAACATCGCCGGCGAGAAATTGACCAATCAGGAATTGCGCAACGCGGTCTACCACGGGCCATGGACGGCGGATGCCAAGCGGTATTTCAGCAAGACCGGGTGTCCCGCGTACGGAATCGGCAGCGATTACCTCGACGGCAGCCCGATCCGGCAGGATTACCTGGAAACGGCGATCGATTGGCTCTCAGAGGGTGACATCGACGCGTACATGTCGAAGCACCAGCACGACAAGGACGCCAAGTCGCTCTGGAACTACTTTCAGAAAGTCATTGATTGGGTGAAGGCGACGTTTCCCGACTATCGCCGAGAGATGAAGCACGTCCGCTGGGGGCCGCTTTACAACAAGTGCAACAACAAGAAGCTGGATGCGAAGAAGCTGGCGAAAGCGGTCGCCAAGCTCATGGAAGATGACGAGGTGGGGAAGAAGTCTGGGATTTACCCGTATCTGCTGACGGAAGACGAACGATATCTGAACCTCCGGGCGTTCTCGGACAAGGAGAAACGCGAAGCATACGAGCGGCAGAAGGGAAAGTGCGTCAAGTGTAGTAAGAAGTTCGACATCGGCGAGATGGAAGCGGACCACATCAAGCCGTGGCACGAAGGCGGGAAGACCAACGCGGCCAACTGCCAGATGCTTTGCAAGGATGACAATCGAAGAAAAGCGGGGAAATGACGTAGTCTAACTTGTAGTTGTACCGGACGCGCGAAAGCGGTCAATGTCTTTTCACAACCGGCGTCACGCGCGCGCCGGTAAACATGACGTTAGAGTTCGCAATAAACATGGTCCTAGAGCCAAAAGCCGCTGCCGAGTTCATTCAAGGCTATACAAAGGTGATGGTTGAAATTTACAGAATTTCAGCACTAAAAGAAAAACTGCCATTGGCCGAAACTATCGCGGCTGCAAGGGAAAAGTATTCAGTAGATCGCGCGTTACTTGATAAGGCATTGGCCAAGCTGCAGTTCCAGGGCCTTACAATCGTGCCGGAAGTACAGCGTGCGATCAGGACTTTAGAGTTCAAGAACTGGATATATCTGAAAGACACAAAAACATGCTCTATATTTATCGACCCAACGGGCAATGACGCCTATGCGGTCCTTGGATTAACTGATCGTGTTCGCGATTTCGCGGGCGAATCGGGCGCGATCTTGGAAACGGGTATCGTTAAGTATGGCGGGCGATTCGTATGCGACGGCATTGTTCAAAGTCGGGTCTTACTTGGGCCAAATTACCGAAAAGACTTCAACTCGGTGCTCAAGAGCTTAAAACTGAAGGGCAAATTTCATGCGACGAGCGACCTCTAACTTTAGATCCAGCGGACAGGCGAAAGCGGCCTTGAGTTTTTCATCAACTATCGCGCGCGCCTGCCGCTGATCAAAACGTTAGGAGTCTGGTATGAGAAAGAAACGTCCGCCGGCAGAACACACCGTAACTGCCGAGCACAACGGCACGGAACATTCTGCACCGTACACGGTAGAGAGCGGCGTAGTGATCGTGCGCTATGGCATGGCAACCAACCAGGCTTTAGCTCGCAATTCTCCCGTTTCCGTAGCACGGCTGCTGTTGCTAGAGATTCTTCAGGGGAAGAAATGGCAGTTTTAACCCAGGCCCAATTGAGCCGCAAATACATGCGTTTGAGCGGCAATATCTCATCCTGCGCCGCCCCATCTCTAATGCGATGGTCTATATGAAGTCCGAGATTGAACGTCGCAAACGCCAAGTCGTTGCGGAATGATTCGCTACGTTTTCCTCTCATTGCAAACTCCTAACTCTGCGTCCGACCGGACGCGCATGAAGCCGCGCGCCGGTCAACTTGTGCGTTAGGCCTCGATGAATAGTCCCACTGCCTACCATCAGCTTGGTCGATTCATCGTTGCTTTCCAGCACCTTGAAGGGGCCGTGAACGACCTGCTGGAGTTGATGGCCGATACAGACGGGGAGGTTGTTCGGATCCTCGCCAATGACCTTGAGTACAGCAAACGCTTGAACACAGCCGATGTTCTTTTCGCCCGCTTCGTTGATCTACGCAATAATACGGATCAGGAAGCCAAGGCTGATTTTCACAAACTCATTGTTGAACTTCGCGACCTTGGCGAACGTCGCAATGAACTCGTTCACTCCCACTACAACGCATGGATAAACGTTCACGGCAAGGAGGGCCTACTCCGTACGAACTCAAAGCTTCGTGGCAACAAAGGCGAGCGCGAGGAGAAGGAGGAGGAACTACAGCCCGACGCATTCAATCGCGATCTTGAGCGCCTGACTGCGGCGGCGGCTCGCCTTGAGGCATTTCGCCTTCAAGTCATAGACTGGCTGTATCCCAATGACGAGGCCTAACCCGCTGCGGGCGACGCGCTGCAGCGGCCTTCACGTATTCAACCATCACGCTCGGCGCGCGCCTGAGCGGGAACGTTAGGCCCTAATCACGTGGAACCCACGATGATTCGCCAACCGGTTGTTTTCCTAGCGCACGCATCTGAAGACAAGGACCGCGTACGCGACCTTCATCAGCACCTAGCGCGGGCTGGTGCCCACCCTTGGCTCGACGAGGTGGATCTTCTTCCGGGGCAAGATTGGCAACTCGAGATCTCGAATGCTCTCGCCCGCGCGGAGTTCGTGATTGCGTGCATTTCCAAGAATTCCGTCAGCAAGAGCGGATTCGTCCAAAGGGAACTCCGAGAGGCATTGGCTATTCAAGCGCGTAAGCCACCGGGCGTGATCTATTTGATCCCAGTTGTGCTCGATGGCTCTGAAGTTCCCGACTTGCGCATACCGGAACTTGGGCTACATCTACGCAACATTCAGTGGCTCGATCTCCGAGCTGAGGATGCCTTCCCAAGACTATTCCGTTCGATCGGTTGTGACTCGGATGTTCGCGGCTCCAAGGTCCCTATGATAGATATGCAATATCGTAGGGCTGCCGATTTGCCTTATAACAAGCCCTGTTCGAAGTGTGGCGGCATACTTTCTCTCAACCATGATTCGGTTGAGTACAGCTGCGACTCCTGTGACCATTGGGAATATGGTTGATGAGCCGGCCTAACTTTAGCTGCTGCGGACGGGCGGGAAGCGGCGTAGCATTTCTTGGCACCGCGGCGGCCCGCCGCAGAGCATGACGTTAGGGCTTTTACAATACCCGCTTGCGGACTGAAATAGGGGTGATGCACATGTTCGTAATTCTGCTCAAATTTTCGGCAAACAAAGCCAATGCCAGTCAGTTCATGGACAGTCACAATGCTTGGCTGAGAGATGGTTTTGAGAAAGGAATTTTCCTGCTGGCTGGCACTATTCAGCCCAAATTGGGTGGCGCCATCGTTGCGCACAACGCCAAGATCGAGCAGATTCAGGAAATCGTCAAGAAAGATCCTTTCGTTTCTGAAAATGTCGTAGCCGCAGAAATCCTTGAAATTACTCCCTCAAAAGCAGCCGCCCAGCTAAGTTTTTTGATGGCGCAGTGAGGTGAGCGCAGATGAGCCAAACTATTGTCGGTCCAGACGGCAAACCCCGTTGCCGTTGGTGCGCTGCCGCACCAGAGTTTCTCAATTATCACGATAAAGAGTGGGGCTTTCCGGTAAGTGATGATTTCAAACTCTTCGAGAAACTCAGTCTTGAAGGATTTCAGTCGGGGCTTAGCTGGCGCACCATACTTGCCAAGCGTGAGAATTTTCGCAAAGCATTCCAAGGATTTGATTACAAGAAGCTCGCCAAATTTACGGCAAAGGATGTAGACCGCCTGCTTCAAGATGACGGCATAGTTAGGCACCGAGGAAAGATTGAGGCAGTCATCAATAACGCGCAACGGGCTGTTGAGCTAGCCAAAGAAGAAGGTTCTCTCGCAGCCTTCATTTGGCAGTATGAGTCAACACCTGAAAATGCCTCCGCGCCGCAAACGGCATCAACATCACCTGAGTCAGTTGCGCTATCAAAGGCGCTGAAAAAACAAGGGTGGAAATTTGTTGGGCCAACGACAGTTTATGCTTTCATGCAAGCAATGGGTTTGATCAACGATCATGTTGATGGCTGCACAGTGCGCAGCAAGGTTGAAAGTGCGAGGAAGAAATTTCGTGTGCCGTACAGAAAGCCCTAACTTTGCCATCAACGGGGACAATGAAAAGCGGCGCGCCTTCGTCGCGCCGCTTTTCATTGCCGGTTATGGCGAGCGTTAGGTTTCGTCACGATCCACCAGTTGGAGCACACGAACCTTGGCCACACGTATACGTCCGCGGTCTGTCGTACTTACCGATTGGGCAGCCGATACAGACAATCTCAGGGTCGATCGCTCTGGGCTAATTCACCAGTTGCTGCTCCTATCGCTACTGTACGACGAGATCCTTGTTCAGGATGAGCTCCTGGTATTGAGCGATCCCCTCGCAAGTTGGTTCAGTTCGAAAGAGGGCTTGTCATTGTGGGATGAATTGTTGGACGTGGGTTCTCTAGTGATTCTCCGACATCCCCAAACAGCCTATCCGAATGACGAGTTGCGGGAACTTTCGTTCCGTCATCCGATTGAGGCGAGAGCCAAGTACATCGAAACCTATGGAACCAAGAATGACAGGCGATTCAGAGCATCCGACGCTCATTGGAAGTTCTATTCGCACCTTGAGTGGTGCCTTGCAAATGACAGCGGCCGAATGCGAGAAACTGGGTCGCGGGGAAGATTTGACATTATGCCGGTGTTCTCGAACACGCTGGTAACCACGCTCACCGATCCAAGCTATTTGCCGTGGTTACAAGCGTGTTTTCCAAAGCTCAATGTTAACGACATCGCACGTTTTCGAGATTTCGTTTCTGATCCATCGACATTAGTCGCCGCACTGGAAAAGGCGGGACTCGCGAAGAGTGTTCTCCGCAGTGAACGTATCCCGGTTCTCAATCGGTCGTTGGCGTATCAAGCTACGGACTTGTTCCCGCCAGCAAAACGTCCGGAGTTGCGGCAGCTCATACAAAGTAGTTTCGCGGCTCCGTTCTGTTGGAGGGAGAACGCGATTGGCCGGTATGGGGGAATGCTCCGCACCATACCGACAAGTCAAACTGTTCGGTCGACTCAGGCTAGCGCGTTGGTGCCCAGTGTTCAGGTGCAAGCGCATGTAAATGTTCCACTTGCGATGCCCGGAATTGAGCGCGGATTCGCATCGATTATTGCGGAGGTGCGTGACACGAAAGCTGGAAAGGAATTGCGCGACGCGGTCGCAAGGCTCGCCCACTCCAAATCATTTGATGTTCAGAAGAATTGTTGGACGGCGGTGGCGCACGAACTTGCGAGGCGTGTTGCGAAGCCCCAGTCGATAGGTGTATCAATCGACAAGATGGGGCAAAAAATTGCGGAGGGCGTAACGATTGGCGCGGTCGTTCACACCGTAACAGATGGATTTGCAGGGAAAATTGACTTCTTACCTGCGCTAATGGCGGGAGCCGCCGCAGGCGCGATACATGGGATAGGCGCCATCATCTACGATGGCCTGCACCAGGTATGGAGCACCTCTGTTGCCAACGCGCGAATTCACGAGCTTTCTTTTCAGTTTGAAAACGCTGTCGATTTCCGTTGCACGTGGATTCCAGAGCCTGACAAGCTGAGCGCAAGCCCAATGCCGACGAAACCTAACCTACCCTCGCAGCGGACGCGCCGCAAGCGGCGCGCCGCTGAAGGGTGACGTTGGACGGCGCAAGGGACATTCGCCTAGGGAGACGACTATGGCTCCGGATCCCACACCTCCAGCGGCTACTAGTCCGCTCGGAGACCCTGTTGCGTCGCCTCCTTGCAGGCAATGTCCGTTTTCACCTTGCTCATGCCGGCGCCCCAGGTTCTGACGATATAGGTTAGGTTGGCCAGGAAGCCGCCGGAGCCTCAGTCTTGTCGTTGGAGTACCTACCTTGTGTCTGCCGTACTGTGGTTCTGATTTGGGATACAGAAACGCGACAAGAACATCTACCTGCCGTGCGTAGGCTGGATCGCAATGAACAGCGCTGTAATCTCGGGTGCCCTGGTCTACGGTTAGGCAATTCGAGACCTGTCTCAGGTCGCGAGCGCCATGGGTGTGAGCACCTGTGCCGTATCAAACGCGCCGAACACGTAGGACTCCATGGACAGGATCCCGTACGTCATCCCACCTTCAAGGGTTTCCGGGTGCGCATCATTCCCCGCAGCGCCAGCGGCGAAGGGCAAAGGCAAGTAATGATCCGGTGTCGGGTGCGCTCGCCGCGCATGGGGCGCGACGCTCAGATAATCGACTAGTGCGGACCGATCACCACGGCGCAGCGCGTCACGGGCCCAACTCACGAACTCCTTCGCGTATTGAGCGTCGCCCGGGCTGCCTTGAAGCCGAAACTCGTACAGGTTATGCGTCAGGCTTCCGGATCCCACGATGAGGATGCCGGTGTCGGCCAGCGGTGCGAGGCCCCGGCCCAATTTCCATGCGCGCCGCGCATCGAGCGTAACCGGCATTGAAAGCGGCACGATCGGCACGTCGGCCCGCGGAAACATGTAGCGCAGCGGCACCCAAACGCCATGGTCAAGGCCGCGATCGGGATCGAAGGCGGCAGACTCGCCAGCGGCTCCTAGAAGCTGAGCCGCCTCACGGGCGATGTCCGGAGCGCCCGGCGCGGCATATTGGAGCCGGTAGAGCTCTGTGGGGAAGCCGCCGAAGTCATGAATCGTCTTCGGCCTTGAGGACAGTCCGAGCGTGAGTTGCTCGGTCATCCAGTGAGGCGAAAGGACGAGGACACCCCGGGGTTTGCCCAGGCTTCGACCCAGCGCGGCGAGGAGCTCTCCGGCACGGCCGGGCTCAAGCGCGAAGGTCGGGGCGCCATGGGATACGAAGATGGACGGCAAGCGCGTCATAATGGGATTAGCGGGGCGATCGGCAAAAACTACCGGTCTAGTCCGAGGCGCCCGGAGCCGTGCGCAAACACACCCAGCAGGCCGCCGATGATGGCCACGTTTTTCATGAAGTGAATCTGCTGATTGAGCACCTGGTCCGCCGGGACGCCCCAATAGTTGTGGAAAATGAACGTTGCGGGAACCGTGAACACGGCGAGCACCAAAGCGGCCCATCGTGCCTTGAATCCCACGGCGAGCATCGCGCCGGCGACAAGTTCGACCAGGAGCGCCGGCCAAATCAGCAGCTCGGCCGCCGGCATGCCATAGGCTTTCATGTAGCCTACGTTGCCATCCATGTACACAAGCTTTCCATAGCCGGACCATAGAAAGAGTGCCGCAATTCCGGCACGGCCGACGAGCGAGACCCAATCCGTGAGCGCGCTCGCCGCCGTATTCTGAGTATTGATTTGCATCGGTTTCTCCTTGAGAGGTATGTGGATCGGCGACGGCAGACCAGCTGCAGGTTCTGCCGTTCCGGATCGGTTACTGAGCCAGTCCAATCTGTTTCATGAAGTCCTGGTTGTCCCAGAACAGCCACTCGTGGTCCATCGTGTCGCCTTTCCAGTGCCCGATGGTGGCCATGCCGATGGCGAAGCGCTTTCCGGTCGGCGCGATGGTCTTGCCGTCGCCGATCGGCATCGGACGTGTGAACGTGCCGGTCATCACGCCCGTCACCGCCGTCCACGTGCCCGAACCGAAGCGGATCGGATGCACTTTGATCGTGATATCGGGAGCGAAGACGAAGAGCGCCTTCAGGTCCTCGATGTGGCGGTCGATGCCCTTGGTCTCGTGGCCGTCCGGCCAGGTCACGACGATGTCTTGGGCATGACTTTCGTGCAGCCGGTCCCATTTCTGGTTGCTGAAGACGTCGAAGTCGAGTACGTCGAAGACCTTGAGGTTGCTTTCCACCGCTGGTGCCTGCAGCTCGGGTGCCGGCGGCGGGGTGGTGGGATTCTCGGCTGCAGATTGCGCAAGGGCAGAGCCAGAGAGAGCCGCCAGTGCGACGGCGATCAAAGTCTTGCGGAAAGTGGTTTTCATTTGGTGCCTCCGTCAGTTGGTCAGATTCCAGACCGGAACCATTCCGGCCTCGATGGAGTGCATTTCATCAGTTGCGCATTAATCAATAAACCTCCAGAATGTGAATTCGTTGTGTACTAAATCGCAACTATCATGGCAACCGACGTCCTGACGGGCATGCGGGTGTTCACGACGGTGGTGGACGCCGGTAGTTTCGCGAGCGCTGCGGATCGGCTCGATCTATCGCGCGGGATGACTTCGCGCTATGTGGCGCAGATCGAAGCCCACTTGGGCGTGCGTCTGCTCAATCGCACCACCCGAAGCCTGTCGCTCACCGAGGCCGGTCATGACTACTATCACCGGGCGAGCCAAGTTCTCGCCATGGTCGAGGAAGCCGAGCGCGCTGCGACGCAGGAGACGGCAGAGCCCCGCGGCACCCTGCGCATAAATACCTCGGTGACTTTCGGTGCCCACCATCTTGGAGCGGCGATCAATGACTACCTGCAGCGCTATTCGCAGGTGAAGGTGGACATGACACTCAACGACCGAGTCGTGGACCTGGTGGAAGAAGGGTTCGACCTCGCCGTTCGCATTGCGCGCCGGATCGACCCGGGCCTCGTGGCGAGACCGATTACGCGCGCGCGCATGGTCGCCTGCGCCTCACCCGACTACATCAAGAGGCGCGGAATGCCCAGATCACCGTCCGACTTGGCCCAGCACAACTGCCTGACGTACGCCTATTCCGGGCTGCAAGAGGAATGGCATTTCACGCGCCGCGGCCGCGATTACACGGCAAGAGCGTCGGGCAACCTGCACGGGAACAATGGTGACATTATTTGCAAAGCCGCCGCCGCGGGACTCGGCGTGATCGTGCAGCCGACATTCCTGGTCTACGAGGCGCTGCGCGCGAAGAAACTGGTGCGGGTGCTAGAGGGCTGGGAGGCGGACGAATTGACCGTCTTTGCAGTTTATCCCACGCGACAATTCTTGCCGCCCAAAGTGCGCAGCTTCATCGATTTTCTGGTCGAGCGATTTGGCCCCGAACCTTATTGGGACAGTGACATTGATTGACCGCCCGCTGATCAAGCCGCCCAACCCGCTGCTGCAGCCGACGCCCGCGAGCGGGCGCGGCTGAGCGCAACGTTCCTTGCGCCACTGGCCGTGGTATGATGTATTGTCATACCAAGGAGATAAAACATGAGCAGCGTAAAGGTAGCGATTACTCTGGACCAGGAAACGCTGATCCGAGTTGACGGTTTGGTCTCGAAGAGCATTTTCCCCAATCGCAGTCGCGCGATTCAGGCAGCCGTGAGCGAGAAGCTCGCGCGTATGGAGCGTGGCCGGCTTGCGTCTGAGTGCGCCAAGCTCGATCCAAAGTTTGAAAAAGCTCTCGCCGAGGAAGGCTTGGGCCAGGAGCTTGAGTCGTGGCCCGAATACTGAGAGGCGAAATTCGTTGGGCCGATCTTAACCCCATACGTGGCCGCGAACAGGCGGGCTTACGTCCCGTACTGGTTCTCAGCCACGACGTGTTCAACGAGCGCTCCGGTACAGTCATCGCGGTTGCATTGACCAGCCAACCTCAGCGCGCGGGATTTCCCCTCACACACGAACTAAAATCTCCGAAGCTAGCTAAACGTTCGTGGGTCAAGATCAGCCAGATTCGAACCCTGTCCATTGAGCGCATTGGCACGAAGCTTGGTCGCTCTAGCCCGGAGGAGCTTGCGCTTGTCGTTGAGGGTCTGAATGAGATCATCGGAATCTAACTTTGAAGAAGGCTAGTCGTAAACCGTCGGACGACCTCCGTCCTGAGTACAAGCGTTCGGACTTCACTTCCTTGGTTCGCGGGAAGTATGCCGCGCGGGTGTCTCAAGCATCAAACGTCGTCCTTCTTGATCCGCTGGTCGCCCGTGCATTTCCGAGTGACCGCGCAGTGAATGAAGCTTTGCGTGGGCTGCTCCGGTCGAAGAGGGAGGCTGCCCGCCCAACCACCCATTCAACACGGACGCGCGCAAGAACCGCGCGCGCCGGTTAACGGGGACATTAAAAGGCGCTGGACAGACCGAGCCATGTCCGAACTTGATCGCCTGAAAGAGCAGCTCGTATATCTCCGCCTCTGGCTCGGAATCGTCGTGGTTGCCGAAATAAGTCTCCTCGGATGGCTGGCGTCCGCTGTTGGAACTGCTTCCGTCAGGCTCCTTTGGCTTGCTATAGCGACCGCGGTCTTGCTAGGCTGCGGTATCTTTCTGCTCCATCGGCAGATCCTTCGCCGTATTGACGAGATCGGAAGGTTATAGAGATGGACATCCTTGTCGGTATCCTCATGCTGGCCGTCGCGCTTCTCTTCGTCGGCATCGCGCTCGACGCCGCTTACCATAAGTAGCGCCTTTTTACATGGCGCCGCAGGCGGACGCGCGCGAAGCGGCGTTACCTTGCGACGGTCGTTGCTGCGCGCGCCGCTGGGCTCCACGTTGTCTAGCCTACCCGTCTTGGCCGTGGCCATCGGCGCCAGATTCACAGGCTGGCGCCTTCAGCGCCGCGACGAACGATTGCATCGCGCTCCCGCACACTTACAATCCCCATAGCCACCGCCCGAGCGGCGGTTTAGTCCAACGAGGTTTATCCGCCGCCATGGCCGCCGCGGCAGGATTCGACGTTTGTAGGGCGGCGGATAAACGCCATTCGTTGGGCGTCGTCCACACCTGCAGGCGCAAGCCTCTCCCCGGATTTGTGGCAAGCTATGCTCTTCGAAGACCCTGGACCCTGAGGAGACTCGGATGTCACTTACGCTCGAAGCGCTGCAAGCTGAGGTGTTGCGCCTGTCACCAGCAGACAGGGCGCGACTCCTCGATCGACTGATCGCAAGCCTCGACGTCGACAGTGAAGCGGAAGCCGCCTGGGATGATCTTGCGGACAAGCGAGAACAAGAGCTTGAAACAGGCGCCGTTCGGTCAGTGCCGCTTGACGTTGCTATTGCCAGATTGGAAGCGCGCTTCCCCGGATGAAGATCACGCTTCACCCAGGCGCCGAATAAGACATCCAAGAAGCTGCGGCGTTCTACGAGCGCGAGGGTTCGTCTATTCTGGCGGCAAGGTTCGTCGCCGAGTTCAAGCGGCTTTCAAATCTCCTCATCGAACACCCGGGTATCGGATCACCTCGTACCAAAGGCCGACGTGGCTTCTCGATGAGCGTCTTTCCGTACACTGTGATCTATCGCGCCGGCGCGGATGAGATTAAGGTCTTGGTCGTCAAGCACGACAGAAAGCGCCCGGGCTATGGCGGCGCGCGAACGTAATCAGACCAGTTCCGCCGGAACGACGCCCAACTATCCGCTGCACGGGACTGGCCGGAGCGGCCTTCAGGTACTCAACCATCGCGCTCGGCCAGCCCGTGAGCGCGGACGTTGGGCAAAATATGAAAAACACTATGAAGCGTGTCCGCTTAATCTCGGTGACTAGGGACGGTTGGGGCGTGGAGCTGCGAAAGAGCTTGTCCGCTCTTGCGAATGCGCTGCTTCCAAAGAAAGCCACGACCCGCCAATACCGGTTCACTGGCAAGATGCGGCCGAACCTCTTGCCGAACGATACTTTGGTGTTTCGCTTCGAAGGTAAGCTCCTCGGTGAGGCGGCTTTTTTGAAGTGGGCCGAAGATGATGAAGAATGCATGATCTATCGTCCCATTCGGCAGTACCGGGAGCGAGTTGTCGGAAGTGAGTTTTTCACCGCTGGTCCGCCGTTGTTGCGATCGTCGCCCTCGTGCTTTCCCAGATCCGCCCGCACTCCTTTGGTTCCGTCCGCGTCGGCTCGAAGCAGAGGTTCATAGCCGCACGCCCACGGCGCCGTTCAGCCTGGCCGAAACAACCGGGCTCGGCTTTCACATCAGCCGGGCGCTGCTCGAGGAGATGGCCGATATGCTGTTCAGCGCTTTTTCGCGAGGATGGTGCCGCGACAGTTCTTGACGCCGCACAGGCAGGGCATCTTCTTTTTCTCCGCCGGGGTATGGCGCGTATCGAGGGTGATGTTGTAGTCGTAAGTCAATTCTTCGCCGCTGCGGATGGCGCGGCTGGAGTGGATGTACATGCGCTCATCGTCGTCTTCGATGGCCTCGCAGTTGCCGTCGCAGGAATGGTTGAGCCATTTCGCGGCGCCGCCGCGGCGCGTGGCGTCGATGCACATGCTGCCGTCGCCGACCTCGAACAGGAAGGTGTGGTACGGAACCGGATCGTCCGGATAGCGCCGCTCCGCCTCCTGCCAGGTGATGCGCTCGCCGGTGTATTCGATGAGCCGTTGGCCAGCGGGAATCGCGCGGGTTGCAAACACGCCGCGTCCATGGATCCTGGAACTGCGAACTTCGAATGGTCGGGTCGTTTTCTTCGTGGCCATGGAATGGTTTTCAGTGCCTGCAAAAAGCGCGGAAGTTTAGCAGAATGCGCTCGACGGCAAGAAGCCGTTTTGCGTTCGCCGGCCGGCAGCGCTCATGGCACCCGCCACAGGTATACGCTGCGGCCGTCCACCTTGAGCTCCTGCTCGGGCTTCCAGTCCCCCATGTCGAACGCGTGGGAAACGATGCGCGTGCCGGATTTGAGCGCAAGCAACCTGGGGCGCAGTTGCAGGTTGAGGCGCGGCAGCAGGTAGAGCGAAATCACGGTGGCCTCGCCGAGGTCCACTTCGAACAGGTCGGCCAGACGGAACTGCACCTGATTCTGCATCCCCGCCCTGCGCGCGTTGGCCTGCGCCTCTTCGATGCGCTCCGGGTCGATGTCTATGCCGACGCCGCGCGCGCCGTAGCTGCGGGCCGCCTCGATGACAATGCGGCCGTCGCCGCAACCGAGGTCATAGACGACGTCGCGCCCGGTGACACCGGCCGCCTTCAGCATGGCGCTGACCACCGCCGGCGGGGTTGGCACGTAGATCACGTCCGGCGCCCGCGAAGGCTGCGCCAGCGCCGGCGGCGGCGGCAGATCCACCTTCGGCTGCGCCAACGCGGGTACGCTCAGGATGAACAGCAGGGCTGCGCACGGTTTGACGCGAATCGTTGCCATGTCGAGCTCCGAATAGGTCCTGACGCTCGCTAGCGACGCTCGCCGCGGCGGAACATCACCAGTATCGCACCCACCGCCAGCACCGCCACGCCCACCAGTGCGCCCTTGCCGGTGTAGGCAAGGCTCGAATAGAGCATGTAGATGCACACGCCGCAGAACAGCAGCGGCGTCACCGGATAGAGGGGAACGCGAAACGGGCGTACGGAGGCAGGCTCCCAGCGACGGAATACGAACAGCGACATGCCGGTGAGAAAGAAGAACAGCCAGAACACCGGCGCGGTGTAATCGACCATGGTTTCGAAACCCTTGCGCGTCCAGGTGCCCATGCCGACCAGCGCCAGCGCGATGGCGGCCTGCACCAGCATCGCCCGCTGCGGCACCCCGCTCGCGCCGTCCCAGCGGCCGAGGAAGCCAAACAACGGCCAGTCGCGTCCCAGCGCATAGCCGGTGCGCGCGCCGGTGAGTATGGTGGCATTGGCCGAGGTGATCGCCGCCACCGCGACGAACACGCTGATCAACGCCGCGCCGGCGCCGCCCCAGGCGCGCGACAGCAGATCGGCGGCGGGCGCCGATGACTTGGACAAGCCGCTCATGCCGAGGCCGGCCAGGTAGGCCCAACTGACCAGGATGTACAGCGCGGCCACGATGCCAAGGCCGATGATGAGCGAGCGCACGATGTTGCGCTGGCCGTCCCTGATCTCCGCGGAGAGATAGGCGGCATCGTTCCAGCCGCCGTAGGTCAGCAGCACGAACACCATTGCCAGGCCGAAGGCGCCGACTGATGAGGATGGCAGCGCGGCGGCGGCTTCGGCCGGAACCGGCGGAGAAAAGAAAAACCCCGCCACCACCACCAGCAGCAGTCCGGCGCATTCGACCACGGTGAGCAGGTTCTGCGTCCACTTGCCGGCGCCGATACCCGCGAGGTTGATGGCGGTCAGCAGCACGATCAGCAGCGCCGCGTAAATCGGTGACGAATGCTCGCCCAGCGGCAATAGCTGCGCCACGTAGTCGGCGAAGACGAAGGCGAAGATGGCGATCGAGCCGCTGGCGATCACCGTCATGCGCGCCCAGGCGAACAGCCGCGCCACGTCGCCGCCGTAGGCACGCTCCAGAAAATGATATTCGCCGCCGGCGTCCGGATGCGCGGTGGCCAGTTCCGCGTAGCACAGCGCGCCGAGGATGGAGATGATCGCCCCCAGTATCCAGGCGAACATCATGGTCGTACCGTCGCCGGTATTGCCGGCGACCAGCGCGGGCAGCTTGAAGATGCCGGCGCCGACCACGATGCCGACCACCAGCGCGACGGCGTCCTTGAGATCGAAAACCTGCCGGGGAGTGGCGGCAGCCAGGCTGTTGTTATTGGCGCTGTCGTTCATGGTTTCAAAAAAACAGGGATAAACTTTTCACATTCTTGAACCACGACGGCGTGCCATGGAACAACAATAACGCCGAGCATGCAATCCGCGCTTTCACACGCCTGCGGAACGTCATCAATACGAGTACTCCCAAAGGAACGCAAGACTACGCAACTTTGCTTAGCATCCAACAGACTCTCCGTTACCGCGGGAGGGGATTCCTGGAATTCATGAGATCAGGCGAGATGGGAATCGGCGGCTAAGTTCCGGTTCCTGACGGCCAACCCACACCCAATCCAAAGTACATGGTTTGATCCGTCGGCTTCGCAATGAGAAGCTCAACATTCAACAGAGCAGGATTTGTGAATTTTCTACGTCCGTTGTCCGCAAAGAGCCAAAGCAATCAGTTCTGCAATTCGTTCAGCAGTTCCGGGTGCCGATCAAGAAGTCGAAAAAGATTCGTCACCGCAGGTAGCGGGCGAGCTTTGCCTCGCTCATAACGTGAAAACGCATTCGGACCGCCGCCGGTGATTTGCCCGGCCTCCAATTGTGTGAGCTTTAATTTCTTGCGAATGCGCGCCAGTTCAGCAGCTTCGTAGGTGTCGATCTCGGCCGCAATGCGTTTTATGGCTTCGGCGAAGCGCTTGCCTTCTCCCGAATCAAATTCAACCTCCTGACAATGAGGACAATGCCAACCCGCAACCTTCCGCACCACGGTTGCGTGACCTTTGTATTCATACGGCACATCCTTGACGGCATGCCGCAGAATTCCCTTTCCGCAGTTCAGGCATTCACGGGGCATCTCATTTCTCCTTAAACTGAATCACCATCGAACCCTCCCCGCGCAACGTCACTTTAATGTAAGCCACTTTGCCATTCGGCGCTACACGGTGATACACGTCCTGCCACACTTGGCTCGCCGCATAAGTCGTCATGCTCTTGTAAAAATCGGCCCGTGTCATCGCGCGCACCAAGCTGATGGCCTGCGCTAAATCCAAGCCCATTGATTGAGCGCCAACCAAAGCGGTAGCGGTAAAAGCATCCGCGCCGCGTTGTTGTACGGCGATCTTCACAGCAGCCAGATCATAGTGTGGCTTCCGCTTTTCCATTGCCACCATACTAACCTATAAGGTTAGTAATTGCAAGTGATGTTCAACGGATTGACAGACCCTGCGGGTCGTGTCCGGCGCTCATCGATGGCGGGACCTACGCGCAGGCTGCAAAGCGCCGGGCGAGCAGCAACCCAAATCTACGCGGTCAAGTCGCAAGTCTGGATCGCCGTGTGCGTCTATCTCATCGTCATCATTGCCAAGAAGCGATTGAACCTCCCGGCATCGCCACAGCTGCTGAATATTTTCGAGGTCAACATGTTTGAGAAAATCCCAATCGATCAACTGGTTGTCGAGGCGATACTGAATATTGACGACCACCCCCTCGCTAACCAGATGTTTCTATTCTGAAATCTACCGGACAGATGTGGAGACGGCTATTTACTTCGGGCCAGTCTTCGTCGGTTGGAGAGTAACGGAAGCCAGTCGCAAGCACGAAGCGGCATGTGGAAGATGGGGGCCACGCAAGTGCGGCGCTTGATTTCCCCATTTGTCCGCTCCAGTCCGTTGATAGTACGCAGACCTTGGAGGTCAGCGATCATGATGCTTTGGTGGAAACCGCCCGCCGCTGTCGCACTAACTTGGGCCCGGGCGACTTCGCAAGGTGTCTTCGTCGTGGTTGCCAAGCCGCCACCGACGTGTTGATATGGCTCGATGCCAGTGCACTATGACGCGGTCATCATCGGCGCAGGTCACAACGGATTGACCTGTGCCGCCTATCTTGCCAAGGCTGGACTGACGGTGCGGCTCCTCGAACGCCGCCCTGTCGTGGGCGGCGCCGCCGTCACCGAGGAATTCCACCCGGGGTTTCGCAATTCCACGGCGAGCTACACGGTGAGCCTGCTCAATCCCAAAGTGATACGCGACCTGCGCCTCGAGCGGCACGGGCTGAGAATCATCGAGCGGCCGTTTTCCAATTTTCTCCCCCTGGCCGATGGCGGCAGCTTCAGCCTGTGGCCCGGCGCCGAGGCGGCGCACGCCGAAGTGGCGCGTTTCTCCGCGCGCGATGCGGCCCGGCTCGGCGATTATTTCCAGACCATGGAACGCGTGGCGGCGTTGCTGCGCGAGCTGGCTCTGCAGACGCCGCCGCGTCTTGCAGGAGGCTGGGGAGACCTGTTCGATGGCTTGCGGCTGGGGAGCCAATTGCGAAAACTCCCTCTCGCTTCGCGGCGCGATGCGCTGGACCTCTTTACCAAGAGCGCGGGCGAGCTGCTCGACTGGTGGTTCGAATCCGAGCCGCTCAAGGCGGCGTTGGGATTCGATTCGATGGTCGGCAATTTCGCCGGGCCCTACAGCCCCGGTTCCGCCTACGGCCTGCTGCACCACGCGTTCGGCGAGGTCAACGGCAAGCGCGGCATCTGGGGCCACGCCCTGGGCGGCATGGGCGCCATCACCCAGGCGATGCTGGCGGAAGCGGCGGCCCACGGCGCAGAAGCGACCACCGGCGTCACCGTGGCACAGGTGCGAATCCGCGGCGGGGAGGCCGGCGGGGCCAGCCGCGCCGGCGGCGCCAGCCGCGCCTATGGCGTCACGCTCGCCGATGGCACCCAGATCGATGCGCGCGCCGTGGTCGCCAACGTCAATCCCAAACTGCTGTACGGCAAGCTGGTCGCGCCGGAGCACCTTGACCGGGAGTTCCGCAACCGCATCGAGCGCTGGAAATGCGCCTCCGGAACATTACGCATGAACGTGGCGCTGTCCGAATTGCCGGATTTCAGCAGCAAACCCGGCACCCATGCCCAGCCGCACCACGGCGCCGGCATCATCATGGCCCCTTCCCTCGCCTACATGGAGCAGGCCTGGAGCGACGCGCGCGCGCTCGGCTGGGCGCGAGCGCCCATCATCGAAATGCTCATCCCCAGCACCGTCGATGCGAGCCTGGCGCCCGCGGGTGCGCACGTCGCGAGCCTGTTCTGCCAGCACTTCAACCCGGTGCTGCCGGACGGACGCAGTTGGGACGAGGCGCGCGACGCAGCAGCCGACCTGGTGATCGAAACGGTCAATCACTATGCGCCGAATTTCCGCGCCAGCGTAATCGGTCGCAAGGTGCTGACACCGCTCGATCTGGAACGGGAATTCGGGCTGGTCGGCGGCGACATCTTTCACGGCGCCCTGACGCTTGACCAGTTGTTTGCCGCCCGGCCGGTGCTGGGCTACGGCGATTACCGCACGCCGGTGCAGGGGCTGTACCTGTGCGGCTCGGGCGCGCACCCGGGCGGCGGCGTCACCGGCGCCCCCGGACACAATGCGGCGCGCGAGATACTGCGCGATTTTCAGCGCCGGTAAATCCCCGGGCGATCAACCGCGGCGCGCGCTCCAGCGCTCCGTCGCCTGGCCGTTGCGCACCACGCCTTCCATGGCATCGCCGCTCACCTGCCCGGTGAACTCGAGCAGATTACCCTCGGGTGACATCACCGAGAAGCTGATCCGGTCGCCGCGCAGCAACGGCTCGCGCAGACCGGCTCCGAGCTTGCCGAAGCGCACGTTGCCATTGATCATCTGGTAGCGCTGCGTCAGGGTCAGTTCCTGTTCCCGGCCGCCCGGCATCATGATGCGCCAGTTGCCGTTCACTTTCGCCGGCACGATCCACAGGTTGGCGCGGCGGCCATCGACTTCATCGACCTCATCCGGTGTCCAGTCCTCCATGTCGAACTGATGCGCGACCAGCCGCGTGCCGGGCTTCATGTCGAGCAGTTTCGGCCGCAGCTTGACGTTGAGGCTGGGCAGCAGGTACATCGTCACCACCGTCGCCTGGGTGAAGTCTTCGGCAAAGATGTCGCCGTGGACGAAGCGTACGCTCCCCGCCACGCCTTCGCGCGCCGCGTTGCGGTTGGACAATCCCACCATGTCGGGATTGAACTCGATGCCCTGGCTCTTTGCCTGGAATTTTTTCGCCGCGGCGATTGCGATGCGCCCGTCGCCCGAGCCGAGGTCCACCACGAAATCCCTGGGAGTCACCTGGGCCATGCGCAGCATGCGCTCCACCAGGTCCTCCGGGGTCGGCACCCAGATCACGTCCTTGCCGGCCTGCCCGACCTGCGGTGTGAATCCTTCCCCGGGGCGTTGCTGCGCCGTGGCGGACATCGCCGCGATCGACAATCCCAGTATCACCAGCGCGCTGCGAAAAACCGACTTCATTTGCTGTCTCCTCGTTTGATGTAAGGTTCCGCCCGGGGCGCGGCTCCTCCCGCCATGAACGCGCCCTGCCGGTCATATTGTGCCCTGTCCCGAGCGGCTGCGGCAGGGCGATGCGGGGCCGGTTTTCGGGGGCATGCGGGACCGGAAGAGCGATTTCAGCTGCAGCCCTTCGGCTATAATCGCGGCGCGCCCGGGTGCGGGGCGCTCCATGACAAGGGCGCAGTCGGGAGCATTCGAAAGTGGTTGGAGCAACACGGAGTACCGTCATGAACGTGATGACACTGGATGGGTATCGAACGAAGCTCGGGTATGACGTATTGGCGGCCCTGGGGAGACAGGCCAGCCCTCAGCCGGGAACCGAAAACGTGGACGCGCTCTCACCCGAGCGCGAGCGCTGCACCATGATCTGCAGGGCCGCTTCGAAGCGGCGCGCGAACAAGGCCGTGTCGAACAGCGGCGCGCGGCCGCGCTGCACGGCGACCCTGGCTTTCAATGCGGCCAGCGCATCCGGGTCACGGCCGTACGCAATCGCCCTAGCTTCATAGTCCGGCTCATCGGCCGCGACCAGTTCCGGCATGCCCAGCGCGTGCATCATGCTGGCGGCAACCCGCGCGCCGAGAATTTCGCCCGGACAGGTGAGCACCGGGGCGCCGGCCCACAGCGCGTCGCTGGCGGTGGTGCCGGCGTTGATGACGCGCGTATCGAGGAACAGGTCAACGTGGCGGTGTCGCACCAGGTGCGCCGCCTTCGCCATGGACGCGGCGAACACCAGCCGCGCCGGATCGATGCCCAGGCGCTCCGCCTCGCGCCGCAGGTTCTGCTCGACCAGGCGGTTCGGGCCCAGCAACCACAGCACGCTCCCCGGCACGGCGGCCAGCACCCGCATCCAGGCAGCGAACCTGACCGGCTCGATCTTGTAGCTCTGGTTGAAGCAGCAATAAACGACGCCTGTGTCGGGCAGCCCGCAGGCTGCGCGCGAGGGCGTGTCGAGGGCGATCGCCTGTGCGTTGTCGTTCACCTGGTAGCAATCGGGCAGGCGCGCGATGGCTTCGGTGAAGTCGCCGTCGCTCGAACGCGGCAGCACGATCTCATCGGCAATCAGGTAGTCGATGAAATCGGCGCCCATGGTGCCCGGATAGCCGAGCCACTGTATCTGCACCGGCGCCGGGCGCAATGCGAAGATCTCGTTGCGCGTGCCGCCGGAATAGCCGTTCATGTTCACCAGCACGTCGATTCCGTCCCGGGCGATGCGCCGCGCCGTCTGTTCGAAGGACTCGCCCGCCACGTCGATGAAGCGGTCGCAGCCGGCAACGATGCGCTTGCGGTAGTCGCTGCCGTCATCGGCTCCCCACGAATAGGCAGTGACCTCGAAGCGGCTGCGGTCGTGCAGCGCGAACAATCCGGCGGTGAGATGCCCCACCGCGTGATTCTTCAGCTCGCCGGAGGCATATCCGATGCGAATGCGGCCCGAAGGCCGTGCCGGCCGCTCCGCGGCGATGCCAGCGCGCGATGCGGCATATGCGGCCGTGAGCTTGCCGCTGTGATGCACGGCCAGCGTCTTGTGAAAGCCGGGGGGGAAAGGCAGCAACTGCGCGACGAACGGCGTGATGTCCTCCGCCCAGTCGGCGGCGGGATCGGCGCGATAGCGCGCCAGCAGCGCGTCGATGCGCGACTGCACCGCCTGCCACTCGCAGACGTCCATCAGCGGTTTGAGCATGTTGACCCGCGCTGCCGTGCAATCCGGGTCGATGCGCAGCGCCTCGTTATAGTGCTCGAGCGACAATTCCAGCTTGCCGTCGATGTGCAGCACGTTGGCCAGGTTGACGTGCGCGCCGACGTGCCTCGGATCCATGACAATGGCGCGGTTGAGCTCCGCCAGGCCTTCGTAGAAGCGGCGCTGCTCCACCAGCACCATGCCAAGGTTGCTGCAGGCGGCGGCGTAATCGGGCTTCTCCTTGAGCGCGGCGCGAAAGGCACGCTCCGCCGGGACAAGATCACCCGCCTGCCAGCGGCGAATACCCTCCTCGTTCGAGGCTTCGGGAGCCGTGCGAACGCCCAACAGGTCCTGCAGCAAGCGACCGAGCATGGAATGCGGCCAGTTAAGCAGAGGGGTGATTCTACCGAGGCGGCGGCGCGGTTCGCCCTCCACCTTTCCCCATTACCCTCATCCTTACCCTCATTCAGGAGACATTACCTCTATTCCGCAGGCGTTTTCACCCAAATCGCCCCCCGGCCCCGGCCCCTGCAGACAACCAGCTTCCCGCTCTGCTCCCGTAACACCCGGCGCACCATGTCCCGGCTGACGCCTGGGCAGGCCTGTTCGGGCTGGGACAGCGCGAATTCAGCCGGAATCTGGCGGAGCGCGTGCAGTACCTGCTCGGTTTTTGATCCCCGCGGAGCCTGCACGTCGCCGACCCGCTCCACGAATTCCCGGTAAGCGCTTTTCAGGATGAAAACCAGGTAGTTGATGTAAGGCCAGGGATCGTGCTTTCCCTCGTGCCAGCCGGTGGAGCTCCGCTCGAGTGTTTCATAGTACCGCTCCTTGTTCTGCTCGATCAGCCGCTCCAGGCTGATATACCGGCCGACTTCGTAGCCGAGATGGCAGCACTGCAACAGCAGCAACAGGCGGGACACCCGGCCGTTGCCGTCGCGAAAGGGATGAATGCAGAGCAAATCGAGATTGAAGGACGCCAGTGCAATGAGCGGATGAACCCATTCGTTCTTCAGGCAGTCCTCCCAATCAGGGATCAATGCGGCCATTGCGACCGGTGTCGCTGCTGCCGGGAGCGTCTTGAACCGTACCCGTTCCGAACCGTCGGGATCTCGCTCGATGATGTCGCTGTCCTTGTCTTTGTACTGGCCCGCGTCCCAGATCTCGCCTCGTGTCAGGCGATGTAGATCGCGGACGCATTGCTCGTCGATCGGAAGAGCGGCTTGTTGATCGTGAATCCTGTTGAGCGCGTCTCGGTAACCACGGACCTCCTCTTCGTCGCGGTCCCGCAGCAGCGGCGCGCCGAACACCAGTTCGCGCACCCGCTTCGTTTCCACGACGACGCCCTCAATGCGGTTGCTCGATACCGCGCTTTCGATCAGCGCGTGTTCGCGCAACGTCTTCAGGCGCTGCGGCGACTGGCGTGTATACAGCGTCTGCTTGCCTCGAAATTCGCCAAGGTCAGCGAGATACCAGCTCGTGCTCCCTGGCACCAGTTCGGAACGGGACTTGAAGCGGCCAAGGGTGGTCATGCGGTGTGCTTGCGCCTTCTTCGGGTTAATTGCACAGGGGGCCTCCAAAAGCGAAGATCGTCCAAGACAAGGCCCGGAGTACGGGCTTCGTCTTGAACCAAAAGGCAGATTGACACTGACGCACTGACACGACGACTGACTGTACGCGACTGACTGTACACTGTTGCGCAATTGCAGCACCGTTTTCCCAGGTCTTCATTCGGCCACGGCGATACCATGAGTGCGAATCCGCATCCCTTCGTTTACGCCTTCCCCTCCCGGGTGCAACCCCTGGACGGTGAACAAGCGGGCAGCGGCACACTGTCGCTGCAGTGGCCACAAGGCGTTCAGCCTTTCGGTGCAGCGCTGCCGCTGCAACAGAACGACGCGCTCCAGACGATCCAGTCGCGGCCCGGTGCATTTTCCCCCGGCGAGTGCGCCAGGGTGATTGAACTGGGCGAGCACACGCCGCGCGTCGATGGCCGGGTGGAACTCGGGCCCTCGGCCTACCGCGTCAGCCACATCACCTGGATCGAGCCGCGTCCGCAGACGCACTGGCTGTTCCACAAGCTCGGCACCTTGTTCATGCAGGCCGGCGCCGATTTCGGCTTCGAACTCACCGGCCTCGTCGATGCGCTGCAGTACACGGTTTACGGGCCGGAGCAGCATTTTGACTGGCATATGGATCTGGGACCCGGGCTGACCAGCGCGCGCAAATTGTCATTGACGGTGCAATTGAGCGGCGCCGGCGCCTATCAGGGCGGCGCGCTGGAGTTCATCAACGCGCCGGCCATGGCGCAGGCGCGCGAGGCGGGGACGGCGACGTTCTTTCCCTCCTACCTCGTTCACCGCGTCAGTCCGGTGCAATCCGGGGTGCGCCGCTCGCTGGTTGCCTGGGCGTGCGGGCCGGTGTTTCGCTGAGCCGGTGATGGCGCGCAGCGACACGCCCGAGCTGCTCCGCCGGCGTGCGGCGGAGCGCTTCGATGCCGGCGACTGTCGCGGCGCGCTCGAAGACTACGCGGCGCTGATCGCGCGCGAGCCCTCGCCGGCGGCGTTCGTCAACCGCGGCTACTGTGAACTGACGCTGGGCGACCGGGCGGCGGCGCAAAGCAGCTTCAAAGCGGCGCTGGCACTGCATCCGCAGATGGCCGAAGCGCTGGTCGGAATGGGCGACGCGTCGGCAGCGCGCGACGAACATGCGGACGCCGTGCGCCACTACGATGCCGCGCTGGCCGCGCGGCCCGGGTTCGCCCTGGCGCGCAACAATCGCGCCCAGTCGCGCCTCGCGCTCGGACAATTGCGTGCTGCGCTGGAAGACGCGGAAAGCCGCTACGAGGCATCCGCGGCCCTGTCCCTTTATCCGCACCGCCTTGCCCTGCCGCGCTGGCGGGGCGAGCCGGACAAGCGGGTGCTGGTGCACTGGGAGCAGGGCTATGGCGACATGATCCAGTTCCTGCGTTACCTCCCATGCCTCGCCCGCCGGCGCATCGATGCCGTATTCGAGTGCCCGCCGCCGCTCACGCGGCTGGTGGCGCACATGCCCGGCGCACCGCGGTGGATCGCCGCGCGCCACGAGGCGCCCGACCCCGCCGGTTTCGATGCGTGCCTGCCGCTGCTAAGCCTGCCGCTGCTGCTGGGCGGCCGGTGGCAGGATGTTCCCGCACCGCCGTACCTCACCGCCGATGAACGCGCCGCGGCACGGCTCGCCGCGGCATGGCGCAAACCGGATGCCAACCCGCGGACGGGCGATACCGCCCCTGCCGGGCGCACCGGCATCGTCTGGCGCGCCAGCGGTTTCGATGCGAGCCGCAGCGCCAGCCTGCAATCGATGCTGGAGCTGGCCGGCGCCGGCGTGCGGCTGGTGAGCCTGCAAACCGGCCTGAGCGACGACGAGCGCGGCATGCTGGCCCGGCACGGCGTGCCGGATGCCGGATCGGATTTCGGTGATTTCCGCGATACCGCGGCGGCGCTGGCGGCAGTGGACCGGCTGATCACGGTGGACACCGCCACCGCTCATCTTGCCGGTGCTTTGAACAGACCCGCCTGGCTGATGCTCAATCAGCCCGCCGCGACGCGCTGGATGCTCGGCCGGGAAGACAGCCCGTGGTATCCGGCAATGCGCCTGTTCCGCAAGCGCAATGACGAGCCCTGGGACGCGCTGCTGGCGCGGCTGCGCGCCGCGCTGGCGCGGGAATCATCCGGTTAGCATCCGGCAGCGCAACCTATTTTTATATCAAAATTTTATATCAAAATTTGAAACGAGAATCACTGCCAGACACCACCCCTTCTGATCATCCGAAAAATAATGTTCAGAAATAGGGGGCTGGCGGCGCTTCAGTCGCCGGCAATCGTCATGCGCTCGATCAGGATCGAGCTGCATTGCCGGGAGCCGCGTGCGAGCACATCGTTGCCGATGCCGACAATGGCGCGGAACATGTCCTTGAGGTTCCCGGCGATGGTGATTTCCTCCACCGGATACTGGATTTCCCCGCCTTCCACCCAATAGCCCGCGGCACCGCGCGAATAGTCCCCGGTCACCAGGTTCATGCCCTGACCCATCAGCTCGGTGACCAGCAAACCGCGCCCCATCTGTTTCAGCAAGCCGGGCAGATCCCGGTCGCCGGGCTGCAGGATGAGGTTGTGATTGCCGCCGGCGTTGCCGGTGGTCTTCATGCCGAGCTTGCGCGCCGAATAGCTGCCGAGAAAATAACCCTGCACCACGCCCCCCTTGACCACCTCGCGGTCGCGGGTGGCGACGCCCTCGTCATCGAACCAGGAACTCGCCTGGGCGCGCGGTAGATGCGGCCGCTCCACCAGATTGACGATGGGCGAGAACACCTGCTTGCCGATCGAATCGAGCAGGAAAGACGATTTGCGGTAGAGATTGCCGCCGCTCACCGCCGACACGAAGCTTGAAATAAGGCCGCTCGCCACCGGCGCCTCGAACAGTACCGGCGCCTGGGTAGTGCCTATCTTGCGGCTGCGCATGCGGGCCAGCGCGCGCCGGCCAGCATAGTCGCCGACCGTCTCCGGATCCGGCAGCTCGCCCGGCACGCGCCTGGATACATACCAGTCGTCGCGCTGCATGTGTTCGTCTTCGGCGACAATCACCGAGCAGCTGAGATAGTGCTGGGAACTGGAAAAGCCGCCGCTGAATCCAAGACTGTTGGCGAGCACGAAATGCGATTGCTGGCAGGACACGCTCGCCCCTTCGGAATTGACCACGCGAGGGTCCAGGGCGAAGGCCGCCGCCTCGCAGCGCTGCGCCAGTTCGATCGCCTCCTCCACGGCCAGGTCCCAGGGGTGGAACAGGTCCAGGTCATGCACCTCGCGGCACAGGTCCTCTACGTCGGCCAGGCCGGCCGAGTCGTCGCTCGCAGTGAAGCGAGCGATCGACAATGCCGCGGCGACCGTGTCCTTGATGGCGCGCGGGGACAGGTCGGCGCTGCTGGCAAACCCTTTCTTTTTACCGATGTAGACGCTGACGCCGAGCCCCTTGTCGCGGTTGTACTCGATCGTTTCGACCTCCCCCCGGCGCACCGTGACGGTCTGGCCGTAGCCTTCGGAAATCTCGGTGTCGCATCCGCTCGCCCCGTTTTTACGCGCGTGCTCCAGCACCTCGGCGGCCATGGCGCGCAATGTCTCGTACGGTTGGGAAAAGCGGGCCTGGGACATGCGGGGACACTCCGGAATAGGGGAAAACGGGAAAACTGGGGCACAGAACCGGCCTGAAATGCCCCGGGGAGCCGTTATCATAGCAGCTTGATCCGGGCCGGTTTCCGCGCCGGATACTGCTTCGCGTCGTCCGGCTGCCCCGTCGTCGGGAGGCCCGGATGTCGCGCTGCAGAGCCGTTTCGACCATTCCTCCCAGCACCGCGTCCACCCGCTCGCTTCTCCGACCCTCATCCCCATGCAAGACGACCAAGACCAGGAAGAACTCAAACCGAGCAAGACCCAGATCAAGAGGCGCATGCTCGAATTGCAGGCGCTCGGCGAGCGGCTGGTCGGACTGAACGCGAAACAACTGCAATCCATCGGCTTGCCCGAGGGCTTGCATGATGCGGTCACCGAAGCGCGCGAAATGACCAGGCACGAGGCGCGGCGGCGCCAGTTGCAGTACATCGGCCGGCTGATGCGCGACGTCGATCCAGCGCCGATCCAGGAAAAAATTGCGGTCTGGGACGGCCAGTCGCTCGATCACACCGCCCGAGTGCATCGCGTGGAACGCTGGCGCGACCGGCTGCTGGAGGATGACGGCGCCTTCGCCGAAATCATGGCCGAACACAAGGGCTTGGACACGCAGCGACTGCGCGCCCTGATCCGCTCGGCGCGCCAGGAACATCAGCTCGGCAAACCGCGCCGCCACTATCGCGAACTGTTCAAATTCCTGCGCGAGACGCTGGGCTGAGCGGCGTGGAGCGGCAAACGCGCTGCGCACCAGCGCCGTATACTTGTGACATGACCCCATCAAACACCGGCGACGAACTGCTGATCGGACTGGTATCCATCAGCGACCGCGCCTCGGCCGGCGTCTACAAGGACGAGGGCATTCCGGCACTGCAGGCATGGTTCACCGCGGCGCTGACCTCGCCGTGGCGCACCGAAACCCGGCTGATCCCCGACGAGCGCGCGCAAATCGAGGCGACCTTGAAGGAGTTGGTGGACGCGGTTGGCTGCCACCTGGTGCTGACCACCGGCGGCACCGGCCCGGCGCCGCGCGACCTCACCCCCGAGGCGACCATCGCCGTGGGCGAGCGTGAAATGCCGGGCTTTGGCGAACAGATGCGGCAAATCAGCCTGCGCTTCGTCCCGACCGCCATCCTGTCGCGCCAGGTGGCGGTGATCCGCAAGCAGGCGCTGATCATCAATCTGCCGGGACAGCCCAAGGCGATTCGCGAAACCCTGGAAGGGCTCAAGGACAAGGAAGGGAACGCGCTCGCGCCCGGCATATTTGCCGCCGTGCCGTATTGCATCGACCTGATCGGGGGGCCTTATATCGAAACCGATGAACGCGTCATCAAGGCGTTCCGTCCCAAGTCCGCGCAACGACCCGGCCGGACGGAATAAGCCGATGCTGATGCGCTTGCTCGGCGCCGCTTTTCGCCGGCCATCGGCCCGGCCCGCGGACGGCGTCGCGTCCCCGTTCCCGGCGTCCCCCCAGCCGGCGGCGTGGACACCCCCGGCGGCCGACGCCGCGGAGCTGATGCGCAACATCGAAAGTTTTCATCACCTGACGCATCTGCACTACCAGGCAAGTTGCTGGTCGATACGGCGCGACATCCTGGCCGAGCCGCGCAACGCGGCGCCGTTGCGGCTGGAACCCTGCGGCTACAAGGTGTATTCGCAAAGCGATGAGGACGGCTATATCGCCGAGATATTCAGGCGCATCGGCGTGACCAACCGCTGCTGCATCGAGATCGGCGCGGGCGACGGGCGGGAAAACAACTCCGTCACATTGCTGATGCAGGGTTGGACAGTCAGGTGGGTCGAGGCGCAGCACCAGCTCGCACGTGCGGCGCAGGCGAACTTCGGCGAGATGCTGCGCAACGGCCGCCTCGTGGTTGTCGATGCGCTGATCGACCGCGATAACGTGCCGGCGATACTGGCGTCGCTCGATCTGCCCGCCGAACCCGATCTGCTCTCCATCGACATCGACGGCAACGATTACCACGTCTGGGAGGCCGTCTCGTCGATACGCCCGCGGGTGGTGGTGATCGAGTACAACGCCAAGTATCCGCCACCGCTCGAGTGGATCATGCCGTACCAGGCGCGCCACGGCTGGGACGGGACCGATCACGTCGGCGCGTCGCTGCAATCGCTCGCCAATCTGGCGGCGCGCAAAGGTTATGCGCTGGTCGGATGCAATATCACCGGCGTCAACGCATTTTTTGTCCGAGCCGAGCTGGCCGCGGCGGACCGCTTCCAGCGCCCGTTCAGCGCCGCCAACCACTATCATCCCGCCCGCTATTTCCTGGCCGGCTCGTTCATCTCCGGGCACCCGCCCAGCCTTCGCTATCCGTAGCGCACCGCCCTGCAAGGAAAAACCCTCCATGGAATCGCCGTCCGAAAAAATGGAATTGCTGCCAGCAATTGAAATCGAAACCGCGCCGAATCCCGACTCCAGCGTCATCTGGCTGCATGGCCTGGGGGCGGACGGGCATGACTTTGAACCGGTCGTGCCCGAGCTCGGCCTTGATGGCCTGGCGATCCGCTTCGTCTTCCCGCACGCGCCGACGATGCCGGTGACCATCAATGGCGGCATGGTGATGCGTGCCTGGTACGACGTTACCGACAACGCCATCCGGCGCGAGGACGAGCGTGGCGTGCGTGCATCGCAGGCGCGGGTGGAAGCACTGATCGCCCGGGAAGCCGGACGCGGCATCGCGCCGTCGCGGCTGGTGCTGGCGGGTTTTTCGCAGGGTGGCGCCGTCGCCCTGCATACCGCGGTGCGCCGCGCCGCGCCGCTCGCCGGCATCATGGCGCTTTCGACTTATCTGCCGCTGGCCGACAGGGCGGCGGGCGAAGCGCATGCCGCGTCGCGGGGCGTGCCGGTGTTCATGGCGCACGGCAGCGGCGATCCGGTTATCCCGATCGCGCGGGCGGTGTCCTCTCGCGATGCATTGACGGCGCTCGGCTTCCAGGTGGAATGGCACCAGTACAGCATGCCGCACTCGGTCAGCCCCGGGGAAATCCAGGACATCGGCGTCTGGCTTCGTCGCGTGCTGCGGCCCGCGCAAACGTAAGGAAACGCTGATTAACCCAAACCGCGGACGGCGTAGCGAGAGGCGAGCGCTACAAGTCCTTGATTAGAATTGTCCTCGCTCGTCCGCGCAGGTTGCAAACAGCGGCCGCCTCGCGACACAACTCACAGTTCTTCGGAGCTTCCCTAACTCAAACCGCAAACAGCATCGCGATAGCCATGCACCATAAGTTCTTGATTGCCATGGTCCTCGCTCGTCCGCGCTTTTCGAAACAGCGGCCGCCTCGCGACACAACTCACAGTTCTTCGGAGCTTCCCTAACCGCGGCGCGCGCAGCGGGCCGGCAGCCGGATACGCGAATGTCAATCGCCCGGCCTACTCCCCGGTGTCGCGCTTCATCTGGCGGAACCTGACCAGTTCGTAGTCCACGCCCTTGTCCTGGGTGCCGGCCGGCAACAGCAGGAAGGTCGCGCCCTTGTCTTCGTACTGCAGGTTCTGTCCTTCCACCATCGCGCCGGCCTTGAGCACTAGGCGCGCCTCTGGCGCGCCCACCGCCGCGGCCGGATCGAGCAGGATGCCGGTCTCGGCGTCCGTGCTCAGGCCCATGCTGCCGCTTTGCAACCGCAGCTTCACCGGCGCGGCAGCGCGGGCGATGGTCTGCACGCCGATGGATGCCTTCTGGGCCGAATCGCGATTCAACCGGCGCACAATGCCGATTACCCAGTTCTGTCCGCCTTCCGGCTGCAAGCCGAGCAAGGTGCCGATCTTCAGCCAATCGCCCTTGACCTGCGGAATGGTGACGCCGAAGCCGCCGGCGCTGACGTTGTCCACGATCCAGGACTCGGCCGCATCGTCGAAATTGAGCGTACTGGACGGATCGAGCACCCCCATCACGCCTTCGAAGCCGTGCGTCACCGCGAGCCGCGTCTTCACGTTGTGGCGCGGGTGCTTGCGCTCCGGCGGCTTGGTGGACCAGTACAAGTAGAGATGATCGAGCACATCGAGAATCACCTTGGGTTCGTAGGTTCCGCCCAGGCCCACGCTGGAGGGCACCGCGCCCGTCGCCTTGACCGTCTTGATCAATTGTTCCAGTTCCTCGGATGCCTTGCCCGCCGCAAAAAAGCGCAAGGTGGGCGCGTGCTGCGGCGGCCGCGCCAGGCGCAGCGGCGGCATGCTGGTTGCCAGATCGATCCAGTAGGCGATGTCGGGCTGCTGGGCAAGGACTAGGGTGAACGAGGCGGAGAAATGGGCGATCAGCCGCTCGGCAATTTCGATTTCCAGAGGCAGCAGCCCGTCCGGCGATGAGGCGGCCAGCATCACCGCCCGCAGGAACTCCTGTTCGGCGGAGGACTCCCCCGGAATCGCCGGATAGACGCTAACCTTGGTTCGCGCATATTTCTTCGTTTCGGCCAGGGCATAGATTTTGGCCACGACGCCCCACAGCGAATCCTCGAACGGCCCGTAGCGCAGGGTTTGCCATTTCATCTGCGCCGCCAATGCGCGCAAGGCCCGCACCGTGAGCAGCGGCAAGGCATTCTTCAGCGAATCGGCGCCCTTGGCGCCGGTTGCATAGAGATCGATGCAGGCGGCATAGCTCAGGGCCGCCTGCTTGTAGTATGCGTGGATCGCGCTCCACAGGCGGCTTTCCTGGAACTTCGACAGGCTTGGCGACGCAAGATAATCGCGCGACAGCTTGCGCACATGCAGTTGCGCCGCCTCGTCGATGAGCTGGGTCAGTTGTGCCCGGTATTCCGGCTTGAATCCTTCGGCGGAGCGCACCGAGTCGTGCCAGTCCGACAGTTCGTCCAGCGCCTTGAAGGCGTCATTGGGCGCAAGCTCATCGAGAAGCTTGCGCGCTTCCTTGAGGTCGGCCATGGGATGGTCGGCTTTGCCGGCCCCGAAAAATTTGAGCATATCCCCTCCCGGCAACATGGCGCCTGACAGCACGAGACGCAATCCCCGCGCGATCCGAACCGATGTGATTTGACGGCATTTTACGAAAGAGGCGAGTATCGCACCGACGCTTGCTCAGCGCAGCGTCGTTCTCATCAGTTGTAAAAATTTGACAGTCCGGCGACGGGGCGCCCGGCATTTTCGGCAGGCTTGCATTGCGGGCCGCCCGCGGAGCGCGCCACCCCCGCTCATCCTCCGGCAGGTTTGGCGCTCACCCGCGGGTCCTACCGCAGCGGCGCAGGTTCAAACTCAAAACGCCAGCCGGAATACGCCGCCGCCCCTTCGAATCGCCGGTTGGCCGGAAGAAATCCCGAGGTCTTGATGGGCGTGCCCGCGGCAAGACTGTATACCCCCATGATGCCGCCGCCCTCGGGCGATTCGATGCGGCCCCATTGCGCCTTGCCGGTCATCGGGTCGTGGAAAATTTTGCGCAGATGGCGCTGGCTGGTGAGAAAGCGCTTGTCGTTTAGCAAGTCCTCCAGTCTGGCCGGATAGCGCTTCACCGCACCGGGGGTGCGCTCGTAGTAATTGCCGATTGCCTGGCGGAACTGGTTGCCGATGAAGAGCAGCTCGCGTTCCTTCTCACGCTGCCGCGTCTGGGTCCACACTTCCGCGGTGGCGGCAAAGCCGAGCGACATGATGGCTACCGCAAGCAGCAGTGCGACATAGGTAAAGCCCGCTTGCCGCCCGGTAAAGCGTGTTCGCGGACCGGCGAACCGCGCCTCAGCGCCGCCGAACGGCGCTTGCGGCGTGGACGGGAAAGCCTCACCACTGTTCATAGGATTTGCCGTTGGTACCGACCGCCTTGGACGCGCTGCGCACGTCGAACACACCGCCCTGCTGCGGATCCGCGGGCGGAATGACCACCCACCGGGAATTGGCCGGCGTCACCGGATCGTTCGGGATGCTGCGCAGGTAGCGCTTGGTGACCAGATCTTCGAGGGTGTCCGGATACCGGCCGGCGTCGGCATAGTGCTTCTGCAGCGCGTCGCGCATGACCGAGAGGTCTTGCTGCAGCACCGCCTCCTCGGCCTTGGTGATGCGTCCGGAATAATGCGGCACGACGATGGCGATGAGCAGCGCAACGATGGCCATCACCACCATCAGTTCGACCAGGGTAAAGCCGCGGCCGGATCGAATACGCCCGGCTCGCCGCGGCTCGATTCGCATCGTATCCTGCGTTGCGTCAGCGCGCATGCTTACCAATCCTTGTAAGGAATCCCGTTCAGTCCGCTCCCGGGATTCATGGAATACACATCGAACACGTCCCGCCCGGATTGCGGACTCTCCGGCGGGCTGTCGTAGCTGCGCAATCCCCAGGTCCCCCCGGGCTGCGTCAGCACGTCGGCGTAAAACGGGTCGCGGGGCAGGCGGCGCATGAAATACATTTTCGCACCGGACGGCGATTTGGCATCCACCACGCCATCCACCAGCGCGTTCAGGGAAGTCGGATAGCCCGACTGGTCGGCTGAGCGCGTGATGCGGTTTTCGTCGGAAGCGCGTTTGTACGCATCGATGCCTTCGCGGATTTCGCGCAGGGATCGGCGCAGATCCTCCTCTTTTCCGCGCTGCACCGACAATTCGGATAGCGGCAAAGCGACCGAAGCGAGCAGCGCCACGATTGCGACCGCAACCAGCAATTCAATAAGCGTAAAACCCCGGGCTTGTTCATGGAAACTTCGCATGGCCGATCCGATTCATGGTTGGTCGGGTCATTGAGCGCGGCTTGGGCCCGCAGGCGCCGGCCCGGCGCCCGGCGAGGAGATGTTCGAAGGCGATGCCGGGCTTATGAACGGCGACGAAGTCCCCGGCGAAGGGGGTGCCGAGGATGTACCCGGCGCGGCCGGCGGTCCCTGCGGCGGCGCTGGCGCTCCCGGCTCGTCCGGCGCAACCGGGCCGCGCGAGGCCGGCATCTCATTGCTCAAAGGCGGCAATGCGTTGCCCGAAGGCTGAGCGGGCACGCGCCCCGGCGCTGCGCCTGCTCCCTGCGGCGCGGCGAACGGAGTACGCGGCGTCGAAATCGAGAATGAGGGTCCTTCACCGGCGGCACGCGGCATGCTTTGCAGCAGCAACGGGGGAGCGCCGATATCGGCGTCGGTTCCGGAGCGGAATTCCTCGTGCCGTGTCTCGGGTCGCTTCAGGTTCCGCACGATCCGCGGCGTGATGAGCAGCACGATCTCGGTCTTGTTGGCGGTATCGTTGGTCGCCGAGAACAAACGTCCGGCCACCGGCAGATCGCCCAGGCCCGGCACCTTGTTCGCCGAGCGGCGGTCTTCATCGTTGATAAGGCCGGCGAGTACCTGCGTCTCGCCATCCCTCAAGCGCAGATTGGTGGAGGCGTTGCGCGTGCCCACCTGGTAAGTCAGCGTGCCGCTCGGACTGCGGATCTCACGGGCAATGCTGCTCACCTCCAGTCCGATCTTTATGCCCACCTCCTCTTCGAGGAACACCGTCGGCTCAACCTCCAGCTTCAGTCCCACGTCCAGGTAGTTCACCGATTCGGAGATGAATCCGGTGGCCGTTGCGGTGCTGGTAATCACCGGCACCTTGTCGCCGATGTGGATCTTGGCCTTGTCCTTGTTTTTCACGCGGATGCGCGGATTGGCAAGGATGTTGGTGCGCCCGTCCTGCTTCCTGAGGTTGATCGACAGCAACGGGTCGCTCACCGTCAGGCGCACCAGGTTGGCGCTGCGGTTGATCCACTCCGGCAGCATCAGGCTGCCGGCGACGCCGGCGGCGCCCATCAGGCCGAAGCTCAGCTGCGTCGGCCACTGGATGCCAAGCTGGTTGAGCACGGTGGTGCCCACTTCCATGATCTCCACCTCGAGCATGACTTCGGGCTCCGCCAGGTCCTGATTGGCCACCAGGCGTTCGGCCAAGCGCACCGCTTCGGGAGTGTCGCGAATCACCACCATGTTGGTTTTCTCGTCGACGTACATGTCGCGCGTCTTGACCACCGTCTTGATCATGTTCGCGGTCTGCCTGGCATCGGCATTGGCAAGATAGAAACTCCTCACCACCAGGTCCTTGTAGTCCCGGGCCTTGGCCGGCGTGTTCGGATAAATCAACAGCGTCCTGTCGTTCAGCACCTTGCGGTCGAGCTGGTTGGTGACGAGCACGAACCGGATCACGTCCTCGATGCTGGTGTTGCGCACGAATACCGTGGTTCGCAGGTCCGGCTGCACGTCCTTGTCGAAAATGAAATTGAGTCCGGTCGTCTTCGACAGCAGTTCGAATACCGAGCGCACGCTGGCATCGCGGAATTCGAGCGTGATCGGCTGCCTCAGAGCGGAATCGAGCTGCGGAGCATCGCTGGCGGCTTTGGCGCCGAGTTCCTCGAGACGGCGTACCAGCGCCTGCGCGTCGCGGTGTCCCGCGTTGATGGCAAGCACTTCCCTCGCCCTGGCGAGCGCGCCATTCGGATCGCCCTTCCTTTCCAGAGACTGCGCTTCGGTGACCATTCCCCGCAGGCGCATTTCGGACGCTGCAATCGCGCGCCCGGCCTTGGCCCGGGCGTTTTCCGGATCGAGTATCAGGGTCTGCTTGTAGGCTTCGTCGGCATCTTCCAGCATGCCGAGCGCGCGCGCCTTGTCGCCGAGCGCGACGTAACGGTGCACCGCGTTGTCGCGCTGGCGATAGTAATAGGTGCGGATTTCCTGGCTGTCCGGCTGCTGCCGCGAGGCTTCCTGGACCATGGCAAGGCCCTGCTCGACATGTCCTGATTCGACCAGGGCACGGCCTTGGGTAAAGGTGTCGTTGACGACCACACGGCTCGCGCAGCCCGCGATGACAAACGCGGCGAACAACATCACAATATGGCGTGACATGAACATGAATCCGTTGCCCTTGATTCGGCCGTTGGTTTTGACGCCTGCTCAGTTGCCTGCTCAGTTGCCTGTCTGGCTGGCTGCGTGGTTGCCTGTCTGGCTGGCTGCGTGGTTGCCTGCATGGATTTGCAGGGTTTGCCGGACGCCAAGCGGCAGATACGTCAATACAACGGCAGCTTCGCTCACCGTCTCGACCCGGTACACCGTGTCGATCATCTGGCCCGCTGTGACGCTGTAGTTCTCGTCGCCGCGGGTAAGAAAGACCGCCAGCTTGTCGCCGTCCTGCAGCTTGCCGATGTACTGGAACGGCAACGCCGGCGCAACGGGCGGGGCCTGCGCCCGTTGCGCGGCGCGTCCCGGCTGTGCGGCGATCGCTGCCTGGGGTGGTGGCGGCGCGAAATTACGCGGCTCGAACAGGTTGCCGATCACCACGTCCTTCGCCGGCCGATGCAGTTTTTCCAGATCGAAATCGATCCGGGAGTCCGGTAGCGGCGCGGCGGACCGGGCTGCTGACGAGCGGGCGGCGGGAGTCCCGTCAGGCAGCGGCACGGGCGCTTCGCGGCCGCTCACCACCGTGGCGAGCAGCGCTGCGGCCACGACAGCCAGGATGGCCCGCGGCGATAGGTCTTTCGGAAAGAGTGATTTGAGTGATTTCATGGCTTGACGATATGGAGGGTCAGATGCACATCGGCCTGCACCAGGCCGTCGCTGGCGGCGTTCTTGCGGAAACTGACCTGGTCCAGCGACAGCATGGGAATCTGGATCAGCCCGTTTTCGAGAAAAGCGCGGATCTGCGCGTAAGTGCCCGCCACGGGCAGTGAGATTTCGTAGCGTTCGAGGCGCGCGCCGGCCTGCTGCACGCGGTAGTCGGCGGAACGCAGTTCGACACCCACGGCTGTTGCGATCGCCTCCAGCCGGGCGAGCCAGTCGGTGGTTTCCTCCTGCGATTCCAGAAAGCGGTAAAACGCCTGGAGTTGGGCCGCGGAGCGAACCGAGCGTCCCCCAGCGGAACCGGATGCCGATTGCTGGCGCTCACTGCGCGCCAGTTGCTGCTCGAGCTGGCTGTGGCGCGCCTCGAGCGGCTTGAGCGCAAGGAAAACGAACAATGCGGCGCCGCCGAGCAACGCCAGGGACGCCACACCGGCGTTGCCGAGTTTTCCGCGCAGTTCGCGCAGACGGCCGAGCGGATTCATTTCTCATCCTTCCAGGATGCGGAAATCGAAAAGCCCACCGGGCGCTGCGGGTTGTTCTGCCGCACTTCGTGCTTCACCAACCTCACGTTACTCAGCGTTTTTGCCTGGCTCAGTCCAAGCACGTAGTTCAGCGCCGCGAGGTAATCCTTGCTTTCGCCCGAGATCATCACCGTGCCGGTCTTGGGATCCGGCTCGACAGCCAGCAGTGCTACTTTGTCGGTCGCCGTGGATTCGAGCGCGCTGAACAGGTTTTTCCACGGCGTGGCAAGCCGCTGGAAGCTGTCCGCCGCGTGCGCCAGCTCTTCGGGAGCGACGCTTGACGCCGCAGGCATCCTGCCCACCCCGTTGCCGGCGTGCGCGAGGCGCCCGGGACGCAACAGCGCCGCCAGCCGTGCTTCGTTTTCAGCAACGGCGTTACGCGTCTGGTAATAGGAGACGCCAAGGTCGGACAGCACCGCGATGGCCGCTGCGAGCAGCACCCATCCCGCCCACCCGGACCGGTTCTTGACGCTGCCAAAGTCGATCTGAAGACGCTGCATCCTGTCTATCCCCAGGCGAGCGTCAGGTTCTGGTAGGACTGCGCACTCAGCTGAATGGTGGCGTGAGCACTGCTGTCCAGTTGCTCGTGCGTGTAGACCACCGCCTGCGTGCAGGGTTCGCCGAGGGCGAGCAGCGCGCCTTCGCGCTCGAGAATCTCCGGCAGCATCGCCTGCCAGCGATGATCGACGCGGCGGCTGCGGATCGCATGCAAAACGCCTTGCTGAATCAGCGCAAGCGTCAGTCTTCCCGCCTCCGCCACCACCAGCCAGCATGACGGGCTGCAGGTTTCACGGGTGCGGTTGAACGCCGCGATAAGGAACGGCTGCACCGACACGAGACTGGCGCCGGCATCCTCGATGCGCGCGCGCATCGATGCCACCAGAGCCTTGTCCACAGCGCCGACGACGCGCGGTCCGCGCGGCGTGGCCGGCGAACTGCGCAGCGCCCAGTCCGCGACGGCGTTGCCATGCACCGCGGTGAGCCGGTGGCGCGCGAACGCCAGCCACTCCTCCTCGGTCTTCAACGCCGGGTTGGCGGGCAGCAGCGCGTAGCGCACGAACTGATTCGACAGGATGACGGTTACGTCGGTCTTGCGCGCATTTGCCTGCCGGATTGCATCCGGCAGCGCGTCCGCTGCGGCCTGCCAATGTGGCGCGGGAGCCTTCGTGGCAGTCGCGCCGCGGGCATCGACGGCAACGATGTGCTCGCCTGAAAGCGCTGGACGCAAGCCACGGCGATAGCCGGCCACGATCAGCCGGTCCGCGCAAAAACCGATGCGCGTGTAATTACGCCACAGAAATGACACGATTTGTCTCCTCCAGTGCGGCTTCCCCTGCCATGGCCAATTCCACCATATTGGTGAGGCGGTTCGACGCGTTGCCGGTGAGCCGGTTGGACACGCCGCCGGTGACCCGGTCCGCGCAAAAGCCGCCGATATGCGTGTGATTACGCCACAAAAGTGACACGGTTTATCTCCTCGAGTGTGGTTTCCCCCGCCTTTACCAATTCCATGACGGCTTCGCGCAACGGCACCGTGCCGCCGGCGCGCGCGGCTTCCTTCAACCTGCGCACCGGCTCGCGCGCCACGATCAGTTCGCGCAGGTCATCGTTCATCACCAGCAGTTCGCCCATGGCGCGGCGGCCCTTGTAGCCGGTGCCGCGGCAATGCGCGCAGCCGGCGCCGTGCATGAAGCGGAACTGACCGAGGTCAGACGCGGCTATGCGCGATTCGGCCAGAGTCGCGTCGTCCGGCCGGGCCTCGACGGCGCATTCGCGGCAGATAAGGCGCACCAGCCGCTGCGCGAGCACGGCGTTCAAGGCGGAGACGAAGTTGTTGATGTCCACGCCCATGTGGACGAAGCGGCCGATCACGTCGAGTACGCTGTTGGCGTGCACCGTGGTATAGACCAGATGGCCGGTCAGAGCCGACTGCACCGCGATTTCCGCGGTTTCCGGATCGCGGATTTCGCCGACCATGATGCGGTCCGGATCGTGCCTCAGGATGGAGCGCAGGCCGCGCGCGAACGTCAGGCCCTTTTGCTCGTTTACCGGAATCTGCAGCACCCCGGGAAGGTGGTATTCGACCGGATCCTCGATGGTGATGATCTTGTCGCGGCCGTTGTTGATCTCGCTGATCACCGCATACAGCGTGGTGGTCTTGCCGCTGCCCGTGGGGCCGGTCACCAGCAGCATGCCGTGCGGCTCGGATGACAGCCGGCGCAGGCGCTTCTTCACATCGGAGTTCATGCCGAGCTGATCGAGCGTCAAGCCATGGAGCTGATCCGACAGGCTTTGCTTGTCCAGCACCCGCAGCACCGCGTCTTCGCCGAACACGCTGGGCATCACCGAAACCCGGAAATCGATTTCGCGGCCGTTCTTGCGCGCCTTGAAGCGGCCGTCCTGGGGCACGCGACGCTCGGCGATGTCCAGTTCGGACATCACCTTGATGCGCGAAATGACCTGCTCGGCCAGTTCCGCGCCGGGAATGGCCTCGCCCGGCGTGAGCACGCCGTCAACGCGGTATTTCACGGTGAGTCCGGCGCCGGTCGTTTCAAGGTGGATGTCGCTCGCGCCCGTCTTCAGCGCGTCGTACAGCGTGGAATTCACCAGCCTCACCACGGTACTGCCGGTTTCGGCGATCGTTTCTATGGAAATTTCTTCTGTGTCGTCGCGCGCGGCATCGCCGCTACGAATGCCGTCGGTTACGCCGTCGAGGGCACGCAGATGCTTTTCCTGCTGCGACAGGTAGGCTGCCACGTCCTCGCGATGCGCGATGCGGAAGCGGAACGGCTCGGCCAGGCGCTCCTCGATCCAGTCCTGCGTGTCCAGATCGTACGGGTCACCCAGGGCCACCGACAATCCGCCGTCGGCCGAACGCAGGGCCACGCATAGCCGCCTCGCCGCTTCGGCATAGGAAATGACCTCGAATGCCGGCTGCTCTTCGCGGATTGCCTCGAGCGACACCGCCGGCAGCCGCAGGGTGGCCGCGAGGCGCGCAACGAATTCCTGCCTGTCGCAACCAAGTCGCTCCTCAAGCAGGTCGATCAGCCTGCGGCTGCCGCCGGCGCTCTCGTCCCGAGCCCGGCGCAGGTCCGCCGCCGCAATGGCGAATACCGGGTCAATGCCGCGAATCACTGGATACCCTCATTGAATACCCTTCATTGAATACCCCCGGCCAATTCGAAAATGGGCATGTACATCAGCACCACCACGATGCCGATGGCGACACCCAGGACAGCCATCAGGACCGGTTCGAAGGCGCGCGTGAACCAGTCGACGTAGCGCGCGATTTCCTCGTCGTGGAAGCGTGCGATGCGGCCCATCATTTCGCCCATCTCGCCGGAGCGTTCGCCCACTGCCATCATGCGCGCCGCGACCGGCGTGGCCAGCCCCATCGCGCCGAGCGCGGCCGACATCGATTGCCCCTGCTCCACCAGTTCCCTGGCGCGCGCGAGGTGCGCGCGCAGATGCGAGGCGAGCAGTTCACGCACCATATCGAGCGAGCGCACCGCCGGAATGCCGGCGCGCAGCAGCATGCCCACGGTGCGATAAAGCCGCGCCAGCTGATAGACCTTCATCTTCTCGCCGACGGCCGGAATGCGCCACAGCCTCTGGTTCACCCAGGCGCGAAACGATGCCTGCGACACGCCGTATATCCCCAGCGCAACGCTGGCGGCGCCCAGCAGCGCAATCAGCCAGCTGTGCTTCTGGATGCCGCGCCCGAGTGCCAGCAGCATCGCGGAGAAGAACGGCAGGTTGCCGGAGAAATCCTCATAGACGCGGGCGAACCGGGGCACCACGTAGAGCATCAGGAAGCCCAGCACCAGCGCGCCGACGATCATCAGAATCGCCGGATAGATGGAGGCTGAAATGATCTTTTTGCGCACCAGGTCGAGTTCCTCCTGGTAGGCGACGTAGCGCCCAAGTGCTTCGCGGATACTGCCGGTCCGCTCGCTGGCGCGGATGGTGGCCACATACAGCGGCGAAAAGTGCTGCGGAAACCGGCCGATGGCCTGCGAGAACGCCTCGCCGCGATAAATCGCCGACAGAACTGCCGACAGCACCAGCTTGCGCTCGCCATTCAGTTCCTTCTCGTCCAGAGTCTGCAGCGCCTCGACCAGATTCAGGCCGGCTTCCAGCAGCGACATCAACTCGATCGAGAACAGGCCGATGGGAAACCTCGCGGAACGCCTGAGCGAGGGGAAGGCAAGGCGCTGCGCCCGAACCGACAGCACCGACAGCCCGAGCTTGTGCGCGGCCTCGGTTGCGAGCGGTTCGCTCGCCGCCGTCAGGCTCAGTTCCACCACTGCCTGATTGGCGTCGAGCGCCTTGACGCGAAAGTCCATTCAGCTGCCCGTTCCTATGTCGGCATCCGGCCCGGTACCGCCGGGTTTACCGTCGTGGCCGTAGGAGAACAGGTCGTAATCGCCCTGTTGCCCGGGCGAGCGATACACGTAGGGTCTGCCCCAGGGATCGTTCGGCGCCACTTTCTTGAGATACGGGCCGTTCCAGCCCGGCTCGTTCGCCGGCTTGGTCATCAGGGCCTCCAGGCCCTGTTCGGCAGTGGGGTAATGGCGCGTATCGAGCCGGTACTGGTCAAGCGACTTCTCGAAGGCATCTATCTGCGCCCTGGCCACCTGGATTTCGGATTTGCCGACCTGGGAGAAATAGCGCGGCGCCACATATCCGGCGAGCAATCCGATGATGACGATGACGACCAGCAGCTCGAGCAGGGTGAAGCCGCGCGCGCCGCGCCTGCGCCGCGCCGGAACCGCCGCGGACAGCGCCGTGAGCGTCGTTGCTGCGTGCGTTTGATTCATGGGCTGTTCCTCATAGTGCGCTGGGGACGCGATTGCAAAACGACGGGCGGGGAGGGCCCGCGCATCGAACACGGCCCGTTACTATGCAATGGCTATGCCACGCGCAAAATATTCACGGTTTCAAAGACTTGAAGGGCCGGCGGTAACGACGGAACTACAAGAGTTGTAGTTCGAGGACGACAGGGGGGCGGGCAGGCATGGCAAGTGCCTGTTCGCTAGGGGAAAATATTGTCTCCTGCAGGCGACAGGTATGTAGTTTGCAATCTACAAGCCGCTTTGGAAGCCACGCAGCAGTTGGTCAGAGTGCCCTGCTGTGGATCGCGGATGCCAATTTATCCAATTGATAGCATTAACTAAATTTTCTGAACTCAGCGCAGTCGGTGCGGCGCGACAGTTGTGGCGGTGCGGCTACAGACAGGGCGGGCGGCCTTCGTCGGGCCATTAAAAAGGCCGCGGATTCGCGCGGACGCACAGAGGGGTTGATGGTGCTGCTGGGGTGAATCGAACACCCGACCTCATGATTACGAATCAAGCGCTCTACCAACTGAGCTACAGCAGCGTTGCGGGGACTTTGACGGCGCCGATTTGCTTCCGGCCCGAGCGCCGGATTATAGCAGCAGCGCCGCTGCGGCCGCTGCAACCCGGTTCAGCGCCGCGGCCGGGTGCGAATGATGATATCGACAGCAGGCGAGTGTTCCCGGCGGCAATGCCAGGACTTTGATCTCGGCGTCCGGTATGTCGGTGAGCTCGCCCGATTCCACATCGTAGAAGTGATGGTGCGGCGCGACGTTGGGATCGTACACCACGCGCGCCGGGTCCACGATCAGCTCCCTGACCATGCCCTTCCGGAGGAACAGCCTGAGGGTGTTGTACACGGTTGCCTTGGACACTTCGGCGCAGCGTGCATTGACCCGGGCAAGAATCTGTTCGGCGCTCGGGTGCTCCCGGCGCTCGAACAGTATCAACCCGATCTCCATTCGCTGGGGGGTCGGGTCGTGCCATGCCGGCGCAGCCGTTCGGCTACGTCGTCCCGGGTCGATGCCGGGGCATTCATGGCGGAATTTTAATGCAGTTCCCGCCACGCCGGGCCTATGGACTGCAGGGGGTTGGACTGCAGGCGGTTTGCGACCCTGCCGCCGGCCGGGAGTGTGCAATAGTTCCGCTATACTGCGCCGCGGCTGCCGTCCGCCCCCGAAAAGAAACCTTTTGTCGGATGCATTTGGGATCGCCGGCCGGCATGCCTACCATCTCGTCAACGAAAGGGGAACAGCATGCCCAGGCAACAGGGCTTTACCTTGATAGAAATCATGATCACGGTGGCGATCGTCGGCATCATCGCCGCCGTGGCGCTGCCCTCGTACAACGATTACATCACCCGCAGCAAGATCACCGAGGCGACCGCGCAGCTGTCCGACATCCGGGTGAAGATGGAACAGTGGTACCAGGATAATCGCAGCTATCTGAACGCCGCCGGGACGGGCTGCGGTGCGACGATGCCGGTGTCGTTCAACACAGCCACCCCCACCGGGCCGGTGAAGTACTTCACCTACACCTGCGTCGCCGCCGCCCAGACCTACACCGCAACGGCAACCGGCGGCGTGGCAGGCGCCGGGGGCGACACGTCGATGGCCGGTTTCGTCTACACCATCGACCAGACCAATGTGCGCGCCAGCGTCATGTCGGGGAACGCCGCGGCCAAGGGCTGGGCCAGCAATGCCAATTGCTGGGTGGTGAAAAAACCGAGCCAGTGCTGATGAATCCGGCAGCAGCAACGCGGCAGGGCGGCTTCACCATGGTGGAATTGCTCATCACCTTCGCGATTTTCGCGCTGCTGCTGGTGATCGGTCTTCCCAATCTCACGCTCTGGATACAGAACACCAATATCCGCAGCGCCGCCGAATCCATCCAGAACGGCCTGCAACTGGCGCGCACCGAGGCCGTACGGCGCAACACCCAGGTCGAATTCGCGCTCGTGGCCGGCATCGCGGACCAGGCCAACGTCAGCGCCACACCGGATCCGGCGGGCCTCAACTGGCTGGTGCGCATTTTTCAGCCCGGCGGCAGTTACACCAGCACCGACTTCATCGAGGGCAGCGGCGCAAACAGCACCCCCACCGCACTGGTCACGGCGTCGGGCGCCACGGTGGTGTTCAACGGATTGGGGCGTACCAACCTGACGGCGATCAATACCATCCAGATCACCAACCCCAGTTACACCTGCATTGGCGCCGGGGGCGAGCTGCGCTGCCTCAACGTGGTGGTGCAGATCGGCGGCCAGATCCGCATGTGCGACCCCTCGGTGGCGGTGGGCACGGGCGATACGCGCAGTTGCGCGCCCTGAGCGATAGGGAGAATCGAATGCACCCGATTCACCCTTGCGCCCCGGCCCGCCCGCAACAAGGCATCATGCTGATCGAAGCCCTGATCGGCATACTCATATTCTCCATCGGCATCCTCGCCATGATCGGCCTGCAGGCGGTGTCGATCAAGAGTCAGGCCGACGCCAAGTACCGCTCCGAGGCGAGCTACCTCGCCAACCAGATCATCAGCAATATGTGGGTGGACCGGGCCAACCTCGCGACCTACCAGCATCGCGCCACGGGCGGCGGCGCCGGGTGCACGCCGACGGGCGCCGATTCGCCGCAGGCCGGCACAGCCGGCAGCAACATGGCCATATGGCTGGCGGCGGTCACGGCCAACCTTCCCGGGGCTGCCAGCGACAACCAGCAAATCATCGTCGGCGCCGGCAATCAGGTGACCGTGACGGTCTGCTGGAAGGGGCCGCAGGAAACCAGCTGGCACAACTATCTTGTCACCACGTTCGTCAACTGACCGCACCACATTGCGATGATCACAACCTCAACCCGCGAACGCGGTTTTTCGATGATCGAAATCCTGGTCGGCATGCTGATCGGCCTGATCGGCATCGTCATCATCATGCAGATCTTCACTTTCGCGGAGAACCAGAAACGCACCACCACCTCCGGCTCGGACGCGCAGAACAACGGCAACATCGCCATGTACGGCGTGGTGCGCGACGTGCGCCAGGCCGGCTACGGATTGAATCTCGCCTCGCTCGGCTGCAACGTCGCCACCTCGTTCGGCGGCAATACCGCCAGTCCCGGCACCTTCATACTCGCGCCGGTGGTCATCACCGACGGCGGCCTGGACGGGGCCGGCGACGCCAATCCGGACACCATTCGTTCGCTCTACAGCACCACCAACATCGGCAGCCTGCCCAATCTGCTGACTGTGGCGCACACGCAATCGGCCACCACCATCAACTTGCAGACGAATTTCGGCATCGGTGCGGGCAACCTGGTGGTCTTCTGGGAATCGGGGAAAACCTGCACGCTGGCGCAGGTGACGGGGTTTCCGACCAGCCCCACGGTGCTGACCAACACCTCCCAGATCGGCCATGACACGAGCAGCCCCTGGAACGGCAATACCGCCATATTCCCCGCCTCGGGCTATGCCTCCAGCGCCACCCTGATCAATCTTGGCGGCATGGCGCTGCGCACCCTCAGCCTCGATTCCGGCAACAACCTGCTGATGACGGAGGTGTCCGCTTCTTTCGGCAGCTCCGCATCCACCGTATTCACCATCGCCAGTGAAATCGTCAACCTGCAGGCGCTGTACGGCAAGGACACCAACGCCGACGGCATCGTCGATACCTGGAACACCACCACCCCGGCTGCCGGGGTCGCGGGTTCCGCGACAGCGGCGCCCTGGCAGCAGATCCTCGCCGTGCGCATCGCCCTGCTGGCGCGCGCCGGCCAGTTCGAAAAACCGGCCGTGGCCGGCGCCGCCTGCGAAGCCACGACCGCCGCGCCCACCTGGGCCGGCGGAACAATGGCGGTGCCGGGCGGACTGCCCAGTTGCTATCGCTACAAGGTCTATGAGACGGTCGTGCCGCTGCGCAACATCATCTGGGGCCAATGAGATGAGCCGCGACGCGCAGCGCAGCGAGTGGCGATTCCCGGGGCGCCCGCCCGGCGGCAGCGCCCCGCCCCGGGAACAGCGCGGCATCGTGCTGTTCATTGCCTTGATCGTGCTGGTGGCCATGACCTTGGCGGGCATCGCCACGGTGCGCTCGGTGGACACCACCAACCAGATCGCCGGCAACCTCGCCTTCAGGCAAAGCGCCACCATGGGCGCCGACGCCGCGGTGGAAGCGGCGCGCACCTGGATACTGACCCAGACGGCGGCCGGCGCCTTGTTCGCCAGCAGCGCGGCGAATGGCTACTACAGCTTTACGCCGACCTCCGGGCCGGGCATCGAAGCCGACTGGACCGCCTACGACTGGACCGGCTCGTCCCGGCAACTGACCACCGCGGACGCCGCCGGCAACGATATCCGCTACGTCGTCCACCGCATGTGCAACCAGTCCGGCGACCCCAGCGCGCTCGGCGGCATCAGTTGCAACACCACGCTGTCCAGCGGCGCGTCCTCCGGAGTCGGCAGCAGCAAGGGAGCCGGACGGGTGAGCCTGATCGGACTGACACAGTATTATTACCGGGTCACCGTCAGGGTGATCGGCCCGCGCAACACCACCAGTTACGTGCAGGCGATGATCGAGTTGTAATGCGCCGCACCCTCCGGGAGTCAAACATGATCCATTCCTCTGCGCGCCGCTTCAAGCACCTGGCCCTCAGCCTGATGGCGCTGGCCTGCGCCCTGCCTTTGCACGCAATCGCCCAGACCGATATCGCCAGCAGCCCGCTGGTGACCGGCGCGACCAACGTGATCAAGCCCAACATCATGTACATCCTGGACGATTCGGGCAGCATGTCCCTGAACTACATGCCGGACAACGCCAGCCAGACGGGCAACTGCCGTTCGAACGCGAACTGCGGCGGCACCGGCAGTCGCGGCACCCGGTTTTCGTCGTCGCCCCCCATGGACGCCAAGGAATTCAATACCCTTGCCTACAACCCGGCGGTCCAGTACGCGCCGCCGCCGGATTACGACGGCCTCAACACCACTTACAAGAGCTACAACAACGCCGCCGCGGGGCAACTCTGGAATGCGGTCAAGAACGATCCCTTCCTCAATGACGCGGGCACGCACGATGTCGCCGCCCAGTACCGCGAGCGCTGGTGGTGCGACGGCTCACAGTCAAGCACCCAGGACCTGATCCGCTGCCGGCAGAACGGCGCGCGGGTCCAGCGCCCGGCGTTATCGGGCACGGTGTCCGGCGGTGGCAACGCGCCGACGGTGTCCGGGGGCGGGCCCTATACCATCACCGTCGATGTCACCGCCGCTTACGACACCGCTTCAGGCAGCCGTCACGGCTGCGCCGCCGGCGACAGCGTCACCATCTCGGGCCTGACCCCGGCGCAGGCCAACGGCACCTTCCGCATCGTCTCTATTCCGAACAGCGGCCGGTTCGTGTACCAGTACACCAGCACCAGCAACGCGGTGCCGGCGGCGGGCGCCGCGCTGGTCAGCAGCGCCTGCATCCAGGCATTTCCCGTCCAGAGCGCGAGCCGGATCAGCTCCGGCACGCCGAGCACCGTGGAAATCCGCGGCAATGGCCAGTCGGGCTGCTTCATCGGCGATTCCGTAACGGTCGCCGGACTGTCCAACTCCGTCTATAACGGCACCTTTACGGTGAGCGCCCTGAACGGCGCCGACAGATTTCGCTACTCGGTGCCCACCGACCCCGGCAGCACCGCACCCGCATCGGCGACCAACACGCGCATGACCTTTTCCGCCTGCAACGTACCGATGGCGCAATTGACAAGCACCGGCACCACCGCGACCGCGACGTTTATCACCGCCCACGGATGCGCCGTCGGGGAACAGGTGACCATACGCGGCGCCAGCCAGACCGGCTACAACGTCACCGCGACCATCACTTCGGTCCCGGCCAACAACCGCTTCACCTACGCCGTGGCCGCCGGGCTGGCCACCCCCGCCACCCTGGCCAGCGCCGCGGTCCCCATCCGCTCCACCGTCTGCGCCGCCACGACCTCCAGCTACGCCACCGGAACAGGCACGCAATCGCCCATCCTGCAGGGCTATCCCCAGGGGATCTTCAGCAGCCTGCAGATTGCCGATTACTCGCCCTTCTACTACACCATCTATCCGAACGAGTTCTGTACCACCCAGGACCTCACCAATTGCCAGTCCACGGTGCAGACCACCGCCTTCCCGTTCCCTGCCACCGTCCGCTACTGCGCCACGACGACAGCACAGCAGGCCGTGCCGGGCAGCACCCTGTCAACACGGACCAGTTCCACGGCCGGTTGCCAGCGGACATTTCAGGGCAGTTTCACCGAAGCGCGCTACGGCTACTTCGTCCGCAGCGACATCAACAGCGGCATCGCGAGCTACGCCAAGAGCGCGGCGCGCGACGATTGCGCCGGCGCGACCTGCACCTACAACGAGGAAATGACCAACTTCGCCAACTGGTACGCGTATTACCGGGTGCGCATGTCGATGATGAAATCTTCCACGGCGCGGGCGTTTCATCTGCTGAATCCGACCAATGCGAATGCCGCGCAGGTGGCGTATCGCATTGGCTTCCATACCATCAACGACAGTCTGTCCCTCAACATCGCCCCGTTCGCCGGCGACACCGCCGGCGGCCAGAAAGCCCTCTGGTTCGATAAGTTGTTCGCAACCGTACCGACGGGATCGACGCCATTGCGTACGGCGCTGGCGAGGGTGGGACGCTATTACGCGGGCGCCTATGCGAGCAGCGCGCCCTTCAACCACGATCCGGTCGAATATTCCTGCCAGCAGAACTTTGCCTTCCTCACCACCGACGGTTACTGGAACGGCGGCGGCGGTGTGAAGATCGACGGCACCGCGGTGGGCGACCAGGACGGCACCGGCAAGACGATCATGGTGGACCCGGACGCCGTCCCCGTGACGACCACGCCGATGGTGCGGCCGTTCCTCGATTCCTCCTCTTCGGCCACTTCCGACGGCGCCGGGTCGCTGGCCGACGTGGCCTTCTATTACTACAACACCGACCTGCGCACCGCTTCCAACAATCCGATCGGCTCCCTGGGCGGCACCAATGACGTCACCGCCAACAACGTGCCGCCGACCACCAAGGATCCGGCCACCTGGCAGCACATGACCACCTTCACCATGGGCCTGGGCCTGGACAGCACGCTGGTGTATGCGGCCAACTACGACACCGGCGGCACCAGCGCCGACTACAACGCCATCGTCAACGGCACCAAGGATTGGCCGGTGCCGGCCAGCGGCACCATCACCGCCGTGGACGACCTGTGGCATGCCGCGGTCAACGGCCGCGGCACCTACTTCAGCGCCAAGGATCCGGAGGCGGTGATTTCCGGCCTGCTGAGCGCGTTTGCCGGCTTTCAGGAGCGCAGCGGTACGGCAGCCGCCGCGGCCACCAGCAATCCCAATATCGTGTCCGGCGACAACTTCCTGTTCAGTTCCACCTTTACCACGCAGTCCTGGTATGGCGACGTGACGCGCCAGCAGATCGACATCGACACCGGCCTGGTGAGCAGCGTGGTGGACTGGTCGGCCCAGGCGCAACTGGACCTGCAGGGCCTGGCGGCTTCCGACACCCGCACCATCAAGACATTCGACGCCGCCGGCACCAACAATCTGCGCGACTTTGTCTGGGCCAATCTCAACACGACGGAAAAAGGATACTTCAACGGCACCTACGTCCCGCACTACAACACGCTCGACGCCACGCAGCAGGCGCAGCTCGCCTGCGCCAGCTGCGGCCAGAAAATCGTCGATTACATCCGCGGCCAGCGCGGCTATGAGGCCAACACCAACGACGTGGTCGTCCCCGACCCGGCGGCCAATGCGCTGTTCCGCAAGCGGGTGCACATCCTGGGGGACATCGTTTCAGCGGAAGCGGTGTACGTGAAGACCCCCAGCTTCGGCTACGCCGATAAGGGATACAGCAGCTTCAAGACAACGGGCGTCGCGGCGACCCGCGCCGCCATGGTCTATGTCGCGGCCAACGACGGCATGCTGCACGCCTTCAACGCCTCCACGGGCGCCGAAGTCTTCGCCTACGTGCCAACGCATATTTTGCCCAACCTGGTGAGGCTGACCGACAAGCAATACGACAATAACCACATTTACTACGTCGATGGCACGCCGGCGATGGGAGATATCTGCACGGCGAACTGCAGCGATGATCCGGTCGTCACCCCTGCCGCTGTCTGGAAAACCATTCTGGTGGGCGGCCTGGGCGGCGGCGGCCGCGGTTACTACGCCCTGGACATCACCGACCCCACCGATCCGAAAGGACTGTGGGAATTCAAGGCGAGCCTCGGTTGCGTGCCGAACGGCGCCACCGCCAATACGCCGTTCGATCCGGTCACCGGTGCCGCCGGTGCGCCTTTCTATGCCGATTGCGACGTCGGCCTGAGCTTCGGTAATCCGATCATCACCAAGCGCGGCGACGGCAAATGGGTGGTGCTGGTGACCTCCGGATACAACAACCTGCCGCAGACCACGCCCTTCAACTACGGCGGCACAGGCGGCGGATTTCTCTACGTCCTGGATGCCGCCACGGGTGAAATACTGAACAAGATCGCCACCCTGGTTCCGGTGGCCGGCGTGCCAACCAACGCCGGCAGCGCGGCCGCACCGAGCGGCCTGTCGCGCATCAATGCCTTCGCCACCAACACCGATTCCGACAACACCACCCTGCGTGTCTATGGCGGCGACCTGAACGGCAACCTGTGGCGCTTCGACAATCTGGGCGCCCTGGGAGTGACCGGCAACACCGCCAAATTGCTGGCCATATTCGGCACCGGCCTGGCTGCAGGCGCGACGCAGGGAAACGGCACCCAGCCGATCACCGCCCGGCCTGAACTCGGTGAGGTCGTCGTCAGCGGCGTGACCCACGAACTGGTGTTCATAGGCACGGGAAAGTACCTCGGGACACCCGACCAAAGCACCACCGGCCAGCAATCGTTTTACGCGGTCCGGGACCCGCTCACCGCCATACCCGACTGGGGACCGTTCCGCAACCTGATCGGGACCTTGGTGGTGCAGCAGACCCTGACGCAGCCCAGTTCGACCACCCGCGCGACCACCGCGAATGCAGTGGGCTTCCCCGCCAAGGCAGGCTGGGTGATCGACTTCAATCCGGGCGGCGCCAGCCCCGGGGAACGCAGTCACACCGATGCCACCCTGGATCTGGGCACGCTCACCTTCACCACCAACGTGCCTTCCAGCGGCAATTGCGTGATAGGCGGCACCAGCTATCTCTACTTCCTCGACTACACCACCGGCGGGCCGGTATCCAGTTCCACTGGCGGCGTTTCGGGGCAATTCCTCGGACGCGCGCTGGCGACCCGCCCGGTGGTGGTGCGGCTGCCCAACAACAAGGTCATCAGCCTGACGCGGCTCTCGGACGGCACAACGGTGAGCCTGCCGATTCCGATCGGCACCTCTGGGACCAGTGGCAGGCGCATCAACTGGCGCGAGATCAATACCGCCGACTAGCCGCCTGTCGGCGGCGCAGGCGGGCGGCGAGCGGATAGCCCCGCGTGCGCCCCGTCCTGCCCGTCACTCCAGCACGAAGTGCAGCACGAAGTAAGCGCGCGATCTGACCGGCTTGCCGTTTTGCTCCGCCGGTCTGAAGCGGGACTTGCGTAATCCGGCAATCGCGGCGGCGGCGAATTCCTCGTCTGAATCGGGCATGCTACGCACCTGCACTGGATTTCCCTCTGCATCGATCCAGACCTCGACATAGACCTTGCCCTGGCGGCCTCGGCTGTAGGCTGCCTGCGGGTATTCCACCTGCAAATCCCTGGGAAACTCCGCAACCCGGCTGAGCGCCGCCTCGCCGAGATAGCTCTCGCCATCCGATAATCCGGAGTCCAAGGGGACCACCGGCGCGACCGCCGGTCCGCCGGAAACGAAAGCTTGCAGTGGCCGCGACGGCATTTCGGACACGCGCTCGTTGTGACTTGGTTGGGAAGCCCGCCCGGTATCGTCTGGCCGGGGCGAGTCGTGCTTTGCAGCCGGCCGGGGCGGCGGCACTGCCGCCTGCCGAACCGGATCGGGCAGCGCGGCGCGCTCGCCTTTTTCGGCGGGGCCAGCCGGAGACGTGCCGGGCGCAAGCTGGAGCAGCAGCGCATGCAAGTATTTGTCGGCGTCCCGCGACGGTGGCAGCGGCACCCTGAATGCGGCCAGCAGACCGGCGTGCAGCGCGAGCGACAGGCCAAGTGCGAAAAGCAGGCGGGGGCCGGGAGAGCCTCCAAAACGAACCGGAATATTGCTCGCTTGCATTGCGGGCGAGGCAACGCCGGCGCGCTCAAACCACGCCGGCCAACCCCCTGGGAAGGGGAAACGTGACACTTTCCTGAATGCCATCCAGTTCCGTAACGCGGGCAGCGCCGAATTCATGCAGTTTCTGAATCACGGCCTGCACCAGTATCTCCGGTGCCGAGGCGCCCGCGGTGACGCCGATCCTCTTTTTGCCGTTCAGCCATTCCGGCTGCAACTGCCCGGCGTGATCGACCATGTAGGATTCGGCACCGCGGCTTTGCGCCACTTCGCGCAGCCGGTTGGAGTTGGAACTGTTGGGCGAGCCGACCACGATCACCAGGTCGCATTGCGGCGAGAAGAACTTGACCGCATCCTGGCGGTTCTGCGTGGCATAGCAGATGTCGTCTTTCTTCGGCCCGGCAATCGCCGGAAAACGGCGCTTCAGCGCCGCGACGATCGCGGCGGCATCGTCCACCGACAAGGTCGTTTGCGTCACGTAAGCGAGCAGTTCGGGATTGCGCACGCGCAATTGATCCACGTCCGCGGCGGTTTCGACCAGATGCATGCCCTCGGTCGCCTGCCCCATCGTGCCCTCCACCTCCGGGTGCCCGCGGTGGCCGATCATCACGATGTCGCGGCCGGCCGCGCGCATTTTTGCCACTTCCACGTGGACTTTGGTCACCAGCGGGCAGGTGGCATCGAACACCTTGAGATTGCGCGCATCGGCTTCGGCGCGAACCGCTTTCGATACCCCATGCGCCGAAAAAATCACGGTGCTGCCGCCCGGCACTTCCTCCAGTTCCTCGACGAACACGGCGCCCTTTTTCTTCAGGTCTTCGACGACATACTTATTGTGCACCACTTCATGGCGCACGTAGATCGGCGCGCCGTACCGTTCCAGCGCCCGCTCGACGATGTCGATGGCGCGCTCCACCCCCGCGCAGAATCCCCTCGGATTGGCCAGCAGGATTTCCATAGGCATTGTGTTTGGCTCCAAAACACCGGGTTTCAGTGACTCTAAGACTGTATCCCGCGTTGGGCGGCCCGGCCGCGGAAGCCGTCCCAGATGAGCAGCGCCGCGCCGACGGTGATGGCCGAATCGGCGACATTGAACGCCGGCCAGTAGAGCCGCGCGGCATGCAGCTGGATGAAATCCACGACGTGGCCATGCGCGATGCGATCCCAGAGGTTGCCCGCGGCGCCCCCAAGGATCAGCGCCAGCCCCCAGCAGAAAACCCGCTCTTCGCTATGCCGCCACAGCAGCCACAGGATCAGCACCGAAGCCAGCAGCGCCACGCCGATGAAGAACTCGCGCTGCCATCCCGGCGCATCCGCCAGCAGGCTGAATGCCGCGCCGCGATTGAAAGCCAGGACCAGATTGAAGAAACCGGTTATCTCCCTCACCTCGCCCGCAAACAATGTCCGGGTGATGAGCGCCTTGGTGAGCTGATCGGCAATCGCCACCACCATCGCGATGCCGATCCAGGCGCCCAGCAGGCGGCGGTTGCCGTTCCTCATCCGCTCAGGCCTCCACGACGCGAGGGGGCAAGCCCCCCTCGCACACCCCGATATCGGGGAAAACGCCAAGGCGTTTTCTTCCTAGGCGTACTGGCGCTGTTCATCGGCGTCATTGAGGCTGTCCACGCAGCGCGAGCAGATGCTTGGATGTCCGGCCCGCGAGCCGACATCGGCGCGGTAATGCCAGCAACGCTCGCATTTAGGGTGGGTACTGGCTGTCACCATGATTGCCTCTTCTTCGTCGCCGGGCGCCTGCAGCACGCGGGCGCCCGAAGTGATCAGCACGAAGCGCAGGTCCTCACCCAGGGCGGACAGCCGTCCGTATTTGCCGGGACCGGCCCTGATGTCCACCTCGGCCTGCAACGACGATCCGATGCTTCCGGCCGCGCGCGCATCCTCGAGTTTCTTCTGCACCTCGGAGCGGCAGGCGCGTATCTCCTTCCAGTTGGCGCGCAGCGCCTGCGCATCGGGTATCTTGGGTAGTTCATACCAGGTGTGCACGAAAATCGTCTCATCGCCGGGATGGAATATCGACCAGGCCTCCTCCGCCGTGAAACTCAACACCGGCGCGAGCAGGCGCAGCAGCGACTGCGTGATGTGGTACAGGGCGTTCTGGGATGAGCGCCGGGCGCGCGATTCCCGGCCGGCGGTATAAAGACGATCCTTGAGGATGTCGAGGTAAAACCCGCCAAGATCCTCGGAGCAGAAGTTCTGGATGCGGCCCATGGCGGTGTGAAACTCATAGCGTTCGAAATCCGCCGTGACGTCCCGCTGCAGCGCGGCCGTCAGGGCGACCGCGTAGCGGTCGATCTCCAGCCAGTCCCCGACCGCCAGCCGGTCACGGACAATGTCGAAATCGGAGGTGTTGGCGAGCAGGAAGCGCAGCGTATTGCGGATGCGCCGGTAGGATTCGACGACTCGTTTCAGGATTTCTTCGGAGATGGACAATTCCCCGGAATAGTCGGTCGCCGCCACCCACAGCCGCAGGATCTCCGCTCCCAGGGTATCGGACACCTTCTGCGGCGCGATTACATTGCCGAGCGACTTGCTCATCTTGCGGCCCTGGCCGTCCACCGCGAAGCCGTGCGTCAACAGCGCATCGTACGGGGCCCGCCCGTTCAACATGCATGAAACCAGCAGCGAGCTGTGAAACCAGCCGCGATGCTGATCCGAGCCCTCCAGGTACAGATCGGCCGGAAACTTCAGGTGCGCGGCATGGGAACCGCGCAGGACGGTCTGGTGGGTCGAACCCGAATCGAACCAGACATCCAGCGTGTCCTTGATTTTCTCGTACCGGGCTGCGTCCTCACCGAGCAACTGTTCCGGCTCGATGCGCTGCCATGCCTCGATGCCTCCCTGTTCCACCACGCGCGCCACCTGCTCCAGCAGCTCTTGTGTGCGCGGATGAAGTTGCCCCGTTTCCCTGTGGATGAAGAACGGCATCGGCACCCCCCACTGCCGCTGCCGCGACAGCGTCCAGTCCGGACGGCTGGCGATCATGCCGTGCAGGCGCGCCTTGCCCCACGCGGGGAAGAAACGGGTCGCCTCTATGGCGCGCAACGCCGTTGCGCGCAGCGGTTCGGCAGGGACATTGCCGTTGTATCCGGGCACCTCCTCCATCCCGGCAAACCACTGGGTGGTCGCCCGGTAGATGACCGGTGTCTTGTGGCGCCAGCAATGCATGTAGCTGTGCCCGGATTGGGCCGCATGGAACAACGCTCCGGTCTCGCGAATTTTCTCGACGATCCGCGGATTGGCTTTCCAGATGTGAAGGCCGCCGAAAAACGGCAGCGACTCCGCATAACGCCCATCGCCCATCACCGGGGTCAGGATCTGTTCATCCTTCATCCCGTAGCGGCGGCATGAAACGAAATCCTCGACGCCGTACGCGGGCGAGCTGTGAACAATGCCCGTGCCCTGCTCCAGCGTTACGTACTCGCCCAGATACACCGGCGAGGTGCGGTCGTAGAACGGATGGCGGAATTCGATTTTTTCGAGCTGCGCGCCGCGGCACTGCGCGATGGTCCGGCCCTCCAGCCCGTAACGCGCGAGGCAGGCCGCCGCCAATTGCGTCGCGAGTATCAGCAGGCCGCGCGCTGTTTCGAGCAGCGAGTAGCTGAATTCGGGATGTACGTTGAGCGCCTGATTGGCCGGAATGGTCCACGGCGTCGTGGTCCAGATGACGATCCAGCCGTTGCCCCCTGTGGGTAACGCCGGCAACGCAGGCAATCCGAATGCCCCGGCAATCTTTTCCGGCTCGGCGAATGCAAAGCCGGCGTCGATCGCGACATCGGTGCGATCCTGGTATTCCACCTCCGCCTCGGCCAGAGCGGAACCGCAATCGAAGCACCAGTTAACCGGCTTCAGCCCGCGATACACGTAACCCTTTTCGAGCAGCTTGCCGAGCGTGCGAATCTCGTCCGCCTCATTGCCGTAGGCCATGGTCGTGTACGGATTGTCCCAGTCTCCCAGCACCCCGAGACGCTGAAAGTCGGCCTTCTGCCGGATGATCTGCCCGGCGGCGTAGGCGCGCGCAAGGCTCTGCGTGCGTTCCACCGGAATATTCTTTCCGTGGGTCTTTTCGATCTGTACTTCGATCGGCATGCCGTGACAATCCCAGCCGGGTACATAGACGGCATCGAAGCCGGCCATGTTGCGCGACTTGGTGATCACGTCCTTCAGGATTTTGTTCACCGCGTGACCGATGTGAATATCGCCATTGGCGTAGGGCGGCCCGTCGTGGAGCACGAATTTGGGCCGGCCCCTGCTCGCTGCGCGGATTTTTTCGTAAATGCGTTTGTCCTGCCACTGCTTGACCCACGCGGGTTCGCGCCGGGCCAGGTCGCCGCGCATCGGAAACGGCGTGTCGGGCAGGTTCAGGGTGCTCTTGTAATCGTTTTTTTTGTCAGGCATGGTGCGGTTCCAGCAGCAGGGCTCTCGCCTTGTCGCAGTCCCTGGCTATCTGCGCTTTCAGCAGGTCCAGACTGGAATATTTTTCCTCGTCGCGGATCTTGTGCAGGAATTCCACGCGAACGTGCCTGCCGTAAAGTTCGCCGGAAAAGTCGAATAAATGGACCTCGAGCACAGACCGTCCGGAATCGGTAACCGTCGGCCGCACCCCCAGACTTGCAACCCCGGGCAGCGCAACGGCGGGGGTTGCGCCCCTTGCCGTTGCGCCGAACATCCTGACCGCGAAAATTCCCGCGAGCGGCGCCCGGTTGTGTTTCACCTGCACGTTCGCCGTGGCAAAACCGAGCGTCCTGCCAAGCTTGTCGCCGTGCACCACCCGGCCGCTGATGCTGTAGAAGCGTCCCAGCAGTACGCGGGCGCGAGCCAGATCGCCGGCCGCCAGCGCGGCGCGTACCGCGGAGCTGGACACGCGCGCACCGGACTCCGCCACCGTCTGCATCGCCTCGACCTCCAGACCGCTCGCCGGACCGAGCGTCTTGAGCAGCGCAAGGTCGCCGGCGCGCCTGGCGCCGAAGCGGAAATCCTCGCCGACCAATACCCAGCGCGCACGCAGATTGCCGGCCAGCATCCCCTCGATGAAGGTACGCGGCGCAATGGCCGCGAATTGCCGCGAGAACCGCTGCACGTGCACGCGCCCCACGCCCCAGTCCGCCAGCAATTCCAGCTTCTCGCGCAATGACGTGAGCCGGGTGGGAGCCGATTCAGGAGCAAAAAACTCCTGCGGATGCGGCTCGAACGTCAGTACGCAGCTGTCGAGGTCCCGCTCCTGCGCCACCTTCAGGACGCGCGCCAGCATCGCCTGGTGCCCGAGGTGGACGCCGTCGAAATTGCCGATGGTCAACGCCACCGGATGGGCCAGGGGGGCCGCGCCACGCGTCACCTGCATGAGCTTGGGAGGGAAGCGCAAAGTTCTGAATTATAGCGGGATTTCAGCCGGCCCGCCACGCAGATAGGAGCGCAGCAGGGGTAATGAGCGGCTCAGCTCGGGAGAAAAATCACCGCGTCAGTTCAGCCGCGCAGCCGCCTGCCTCAGATCGACCACCTTGCTGTGAATTTCGCCGGCGTCGGGCGCCTGGGGACGGCGTCTCAGGTAATTCTGCAGGTCCGACAGTGCCGCCCGAAAGCAATCGAGCTGCTGATAAAGCAGACCGCGGTCGCGCAGTTCCTCGGCCGATTCGGGCACCACCAGCAGCATGCGGTGCATCACCGCGAGTGCGCTCTCCAGCTTCTTTTTCTGCATGTACACGTTCTTCAGATTACGCAGCACCCGGGCGATGATTTGCCGCGGCGTGGCAGGCTCGAGATACTGGTTGAGCGAAGCTTTTTCCGCCAGAGCCGCCGGCAGGACCTGCGCCAGTCGCTGCCGCAGTTCCGCTTCGGACTGCGCCTCCCCGCCGAGGAACGGATCCAGCACCAATTGACCGCGCTTGACGGTCAGCTTCACCAGGAAATGGCCTGGAAAGGAGATGCCCTTGAGATTGAGCCCGATGCGGCGGCCGACCTCCAGATAAAGAATCGACAGGCTGATCGGCGTGCCGGTGCGCCGGTCCATCACCTCGTTCAGATAGCTGTTGCGCGGATCGTAGTAGTCATCGATGTTGCCCGCGAAGCGCAACTCATTGAACAAATAATGATTCAGCGCGAGCACGCGCTGCTCGGGAAAAGCATCGCTTGCCATGCGTTCCTTGATTTTCAGCGCGATGTCATCGAGGACCGCCAGGTAGGCCTGAACGTCCAGCGAGGGGTACGCATCCTGTGCCAGCAGCAGGCTCGCCTGGGCGAGATTGAACTGCTCGCGCGCAACCAGTTCGGCAAAGCCCTCGAGGGTTGAATTCATCATGCCGCCGCTTTCATATCGTGCGCTCGCTCCTCGCTCAAGCGCTTTTCCGGTAAAAATCCCGCATTCTGAATCCAAGCAGCCACAGGATGGCGAAATAGCCCGCCGCGCCCATCGCGACCAGCCCGCTCAAGCGCGCCATCCGCCACGCTCCGCCCGATTGCAGCCACCATTGCGAGGGGCCCATGGCGAACCACAGGATCACGCCCATGACGACGACTGCGGCCAGCACCTTCGCTGCGAAAGAAAACCAGCCTGGCTGGGGCGTGAACAAGCCGAGTTGCCTCAACCTCGCATAGAGCAGCCCTGCATTCAGACAGGCGCCGATGCCGATGGCCAGCGCGAGCCCGGCATGTTTGAGCGGTCCGATCAGTGCCGCATTGAGAACCTGGGTGGCAAGTAATGTCACGAGGGCGATCCGTACCGGTGTCCTGATATTCTGCCGCGCATAGAATCCGGGCGCCAGTACCTTCACCAGAATCAGACCCAGCAATCCCAGGCTGTAGGCGAGCAGCGCCTGGCGCGTCATCCACACGTCGTGCTCGGCGAATGCGCCGTAATGAAACAGCGTGGTGATCAACGGAATCGCCAGCAGCGCAAGCGCGACGGCGGCGGGCAATGCCAGCATCAAGGTCAGCCTCAGGCCCCAGTCGAGCATCTTCGAAAAATTGTCGCCGGCCGCCTCCGCATGCAGTTTCGACAGGCTGGGCAGCAGTATCGTTCCCAGAGCCACGCCCAGCAGACCGGTGGGAAATTCCATGAGCCGGTCCGCGTAGTACAGCCACGACACACTGCCATTGTCCAGATAGGAGGCAAAAATGGTGTTGATGAGCAGACTGATCTGCCCGATCGAAACGCCGAACACGGCCGGGCCCATCAGCAGCAATATGCGTCGCACCCCCGGATCGCCCCAGAGGAGAGCGGGGCGCGGCAGCATCCCGAGCCGCACCAGCGCCGGGACCTGCAGCGCGAGTTGCAGAATACCGCCGAGAAACACCGCCCACGCCAGGGCCATGACGGGGGGGTCGAAATACGGGGCAAGCACCAGGGCGCAGAAAATGAAACTGACGTTCAGCAGCGCCGGCGTGATGGCCGGAATGGCATAGCGGCTCCATGTATTGAGTATGCCGCCCGCGAAGGACACCAGGGAAATGAACAGGATGTAGGGAAAGGTGATGCGCAGCATCGCCACCGACAGGCCGAATTTGTCGGCATTCGCCGAGAATCCCGGCGCGCTGACATAAATCACGACGGGCGCGAGGGCGACCCCGAGAGCACTCACCGCCAGCAGCGCGAGGACCAGCACCGTGGCCGTGCGGTCGATCAGGGTGCGGGTTTGCGTTTCGCCATGCCGCGTCTTGTACTCGGCAAGAATCGGCACGAACGCCTGCGAGAACGCGCCTTCGGCAAACAGGCGGCGCAACAGATTGGGAATGCGGAACGCGACAAAGAATGCATCGGTCGCCATCCCCGCGCCGAACGCGCGGGCGATGACGGCATCGCGGACAAAGCCGAGCACGCGCGAAACCAGCGTCATGCTGCTCACCGTCGCCAGTGCTTTCAACAGGTTCATGTGGCGCCTTGGTGACCCCGGCTCATCGGGCGCCGCGGGAGTTTGGAAGCGGCGTCGGAGACGCGTACCGGGAAATTATATTATCGGAGCATCGACCCGGCTGCGACACTTGGCTTGCGTCATCCGGGTGCGGAGATTACAATTGCGCCCTCATTTTCCACGGGTTCATTCATGGCCAACACCGCAGGGGCGCGCAAGCGCGCCCGTCAATCCGAAGTCCGGCGCCAGCACAACGCCAGCCAGCGATCGACGCTGCGCAGCGCGATCAAGAGCGTCACCAGGGCCATTGAAACAGGCGACAAAACCGCTGCCATGAACACGCTGCGGCAGGCCACCAGCATCGTCGACCGTATCGCCGACAAGAGGGTGATTCACAAGAACAAGGCTGCTCGTCACAAGAGCCGCCTCTCGGCCCGCATCAGAGCCATGGCCTGAGCGAGTACTCGCGCTGGATCGGGCGCCTCCACGCGCCGGATCGGGCGCGCGTTTCGGCCGGATCGGACGCGCGTTTCGGCCGGATCGGACGCGCGTTTCGCACTGGCCGGGGCGGTTTCACCGCCTTTTTTATTGCCGGGTTTCAACGTCCTGTTGCGTCCGCAGCGGCGACTGCGGCTCGGCGTTCACCGTATCCTCCTCTTCGCCGGCGCGCTTGATGCCGCGTCCCGGTCTGACCTGCAGTTCATTGTCCTTGGCGAAATTGAGCAGGAACGTATACGCCATCGGTTCGATGTCCTTCAGCCCGAGATTCACCACCACGCACTTCACTCCCGCGGAATTGACCGGGTGGACATACGGTGAATATTGCATGCGCTGATCCGAGCCGAACGCCGACATCACGCCGCACAGGCGTTCCGCCCAGTCGCTGGGACGAAACGGCGTGCCGTCGTGGCAGACACCCTTGATGACGAATTCGGTTACTTCCATGGCCATGGTTGGAGAATCGGCGCTGTCCGGAAGGCATGCCGCCCTCGAGGAACGCTCCGGAATCATGGCATGGCGCGGGCTCCAAAAACGGCGGCAGAGTATAGCACCGCGCATGAATGAGCCGACGCCCTCTGCAGGCGAAGTGGGCCGGGCGGCGTGCAAACCGAGAGCTCCCGCGGAACGCGCTGATTAGTCGAAAAAGTCACACTGATACAGAGGCTTGTTTTGCTCTCCTGAAAATCTGTGCTATACCCCCAGTACGCCTGACAAAAACGTCAAAGATTGTCAAAGGGCTGGACACAGGACTACAAGGGAGAGAGCAATGCAGCCGAATTCGAGCATCAGATTCGCATTTCGCATCCGCACCCGGCATGGCCTCGTGGTCGATCGACTGATGATTCATGGATGCAACGAGGCGGATGCGGAGAAAAAGCTCCGCCAGATGTATCAGCACTGTCAGATTCTGGAGTGTGCCGAGCGCGCGGTAATGCCGCGAAAACCCGAACATGTGCAGTTCAAGGAACACGCTTCCATGGCTGCAAAGTAACGACGCCTGCGCCTTCCGCAAATCGCTGCGCCCCGGAGGCGCCTCGTCATCCGCCGCCTCCGGGGCGCACCTGCCGGTATGTCCCGGGCCGGCCGTTCACCATCCGCCCGGCGGTGGCCGGTCGTCCCCGGCCCGCCCCCATGCTGGAAGTTCATCGACCGCTCGCCTATCCGCGCAGCTGCGTGTATTCGCGTCGTTTCGTATGCTAAACTATTGCTTTGATTTGATATTTTATTGACTCTACTCAGTCTTGAAGGCGGCTGAGGCACACGGGCTCGCGGCGACAATCCGGTCGCCGGCAGTCCGCTCCGGTCCCACTCGACAACGCGGGTGCAACCCATCCGCCTCATTCAGCGAGCCATGCAATGACCCTTGCGGCAACGACAAATGCCCACTTGATGAATACCTACGCTCGATTGCCAATCGCCTTCACCCGCGGAGAAGGCGTCTGGATGTGGGACGAAGCGGGACGCAGGTACCTCGATGCGCTGGCCGGCATCGCGGTGAACACCATCGGGCATGCGCATCCGAAGCTGGTGCGCATCCTGAAGGAGCAAGTCGGCCGGCTGATGCATACCTCCAACCTGTACCGCGTCCCGGAGCAGGAGCGGCTCGCCGATCGCCTCGCCGAAATAAGCGGAATGGACAGGGTATTTTTCTGCAATTCCGGCTGCGAAGCCAACGAAGCGGCAATCAAGATCGCGCGGCTCCACGGGCACAGCAAGGGTATCGAGAACCCGTCCATCGTGGTCATGGAGAAAGCATTTCACGGACGCACCCTCGCCACCTTGTCGGCCACCGGCAGCCGCAAGGTACAGGCCGGATTCGAGCCGCTGGTGGGAGGCTTCGTGCGCGTCCCCTTCAACGATCTGGAGTCGCTGCGCCAGGTCGCCGCGCACAACCAGAGCATCGCCGCGGTGCTGGTCGAACCCATTCAGGGCGAGGGCGGCATAAATATATCCAATATGGAATACCTGCGCGGCCTGCGCCGGCTCTGCGACGAACGCGGCTGGCTGCTGATGCTGGACGAAGTGCAGTGCGGTCTGGGGCGCACCGGCAGCTGGTTCGTTTATCAGCACGCGGGATTTCTCCCCGACGTGATGCCGCTTGCCAAGGGTCTGGGCTCGGGCGTGCCGATCGGCGCCTGCCTTGCCCGCGGCATCGCGGCCGAGACTTTCAAGCCGGGCAATCACGGCTCCACTTTCGGCGGCAATCCCCTCGCCTGCGCCGCAGGCCTCGCCACGCTCGATATCATCGAGGAAGAGGGCCTGATGCAAAACGCCGAGCGCATCGGCGCGATGCTCGTCGATGGCTTGCGCGCAGGGCTCTCCGGCCACGGCGGCGTACGCGAAATCCGCGGTCGCGGCCTGATGATCGGCATCGAGCTCGCTTATCCGTGCGGCGAGCTGGTGGGCCGCGCGCTGCAGGCCGGCCTGTTGATCAACGTCACCATGGACACCGTGATCCGCCTGCTGCCGCCCCTGGTCATGAGCGAGCGGGAGGCCGGGCAACTGCTGTCGATTCTGCTGCCGCTGGTGCGCGATTTTGCCGGCGGCGCGCAGCCCGCCGTCCAGCGCGCCTGAGACAGATCCCCAAGATAATTTTCAAAAACGGCCCGCCAGAACCGCACGCCATGAAGCCGCCGCGCCATTACCTGCGTTTCAGCGATTTCTCGCGCCAGGAATACGACTACCTGTTCGAGCGCACCGGGTGGATCAAGGATCAGTTCAAGTCCTACAGGCGCTACTGGCCTCTGGAGGACCGCACCCTGGCGATGATTTTCGAGAAGCAGTCCACGCGCACCCGCCTGTCCTTCGAAGCCGGCATGCACCAGCTGGGCGGCACGGCGATCTACCTCAATACCCGCGACACGCAACTCGGCCGGGGCGAGCCGGTGGAGGACGCGGCGCAGGTGATCTCGCGCATGGTCGACATGGTGATGATCCGCACCTTCGAGCAGGACATCATCGAGCGCTTCGCCGCCAATTCGCGCGTTCCGGTGATCAACGGCCTGACCAATGAATACCATCCGTGCCAGGTGCTGGCCGACATCTACACGTTCATCGCGCATCGCGGCCCGATCCGCGGCAAGACCGTGGCCTGGATCGGCGACTCGAACAATGTCTGCAACACCTGGCTGCAGGCGGCGAGCATTCTCGATTTCAACGTGCACGTGTCCACCCCGCCCGGTTATGAAGTCGAACCGGAAAGAGCCGGCATCTACCACGACGACAACTACAGGAGCTTCACCGACCCCATGGAAGCGGTGCGCGGCGCGCACCTGGTGACCACCGACGTCTGGACCAGCATGGGCTTCGAGGCGGAGAACGAAGAGCGCAAGCGCGACTTCGGGGATTGGCAGGTGGACGCGGAGATGATGGGCGCGGCCAGGCCGGACGCGCTGTTCATGCACTGCCTGCCGGCGCACCGCGGCGAGGAAGTGGCGGCGCAGGTGATAGACGGACCGCAGAGCGTCGTCTGGGAGGAGGCCGAGAACCGGCTGCATACGCAAAAGGCGCTGATGGAATTCCTGCTGCTCGGCGAGATCGCCGCGCCGGCCGCGGCGAAGAAAAAGATCAAGGGGGAAGGGTGACGGGAAAAATCGGCAAGGGAGTGAAGGTGACGCGGGTAATGGCGCAGGGCGTGCAGAACAAGGGCAGGGTGAACAAGGTCGTGCTCGCCTATTCGGGCGGGCTGGACACCTCGGTGATCCTCAAGTGGCTGCAGGACACCTACGGCTGCGAGGTGGTGACCTTCACCGCCGACATCGGCCAGGGGGAGGAGCTGGAGCCGGCGCGGCGCAAGGCAAAGCTGTTCGGCGTCAGAAGTATTTTCATCGAGGATTTGCGCGAAGAGTTCGTCCGCGATTTCGTCTTTCCCATGTTCCGCGCCAACGCCGTGTACGAAGGCGAATACCTGCTCGGCACCTCGATTGCCCGCCCGTTGATCGCCAAGCGCCTGGTGGAGATCGCGCGCAAAACGGGCGCCGACGCGATCTCGCACGGCGCCACCGGCAAGGGCAACGATCAGGTGCGCTTCGAGCTTGGCGCCTACGCGTTGATGCCGAACGTGAAGATCATCGCGCCGTGGCGCGAGTGGGATCTGCTGTCGCGCGACAAGCTGCTGGCCTACGCCGACCGGCATGGCATTCCCGTCGAATACAAGAAGCGCTCAGTTTCGAATAATGGTGCGAACCGGCGCGGCGGCGCGCCCTATTCCATGGACGCGAACCTGCTGCACGTCTCCTACGAGGGCGGCATCCTCGAGGACCCGGCCTTCGAGCCCGAAGATTCGATGTGGCGCATCACCGTCTCGCCGGAAAAAGCGCCGAATCGTCCCGAGCACGTCGAACTCGCCTATCGCAAAGGCGACATCGTGGCGGTCAACGGCCGCAGGATGCCGGCGGCCGCCGTATTGACCGAACTCAACCGCCTCGGTGGCAAGCACGGCGTCGGCCGGCTCGACCTGGTGGAGAACCGCTACGTCGGCATGAAGTCCCGCGGCTGCTACGAGACACCGGGCGGCACCATCATGCTGCGCGCGCACCGGGCCATGGAATCCATCACCCTGGATCGCGAAGTGCTCGCGCTCAAGGACGATCTGATGCCCCGCTATGCGCGCCTCATCTACAACGGCTACTGGTTCAGCCCCGAGCGGCGCCTGTTGCAGACCCTCATCGACGGCTCGCAGGAGACGGTCAACGGCACGGTGCGGGTCAAGCTGTACAAAGGTACGGTGCTGGTGACCGGCCGCGAGTCGAGGACCGATTCGCTGTTCGATCCGCGCATCTCCACCTTCGACGACGACGGCGGCGCCTACAACCAGGCAGATGCGGCGGGCTTCATCAAGCTGAACGCGCTGCGCCTGCGCATCGCGGCGAACCTGAAGAACAGGCGGCGCTGAATCACCCGGGCCGGTACCGCCGGGCGCGTCGCGCGCAGACTACGCGAGGTGCGCATCGCGGCGCTGGTACAACGCTTCATCAGCGTAGCCCATGGTCTCGGGGCGTGCGCGGCCGAGCATCACCTGAAAATACACCGGCTCCAGGCTGTCGTTGACATAACCGTGTATCACCCCCGGCGGACATGAAATGCACTCCCAGGGTCCCAGCTTCACCTCCAGGCGCCGCCCCGATTCGTCCTGGATGAACGCGCTGAGACAGCCCTGCAGCACGAAGAACACCTCCTCGACCTCATGGGTGTGGGCGGCATTGCCCTGGCCGGGCTGGACGTACATGATCGAGAGCGTGAAGCCGCCGGGCGGGATCACCGCTTTGTCGCCGTGCTTGCCCGAGCCGCCGGCGCCGATGAAACGGTGCTGGGCGCGCCTGTAGCCCTCGATCTTCGCATCCTCGAAGGCGTTCCAGTCGGCCTGGCGGTCGCGAAAGCGCGCCACGTAGCGCGCGGCAATCTCCTCCAGGCTCGCGTGGGCAAGTTCCGCGGGGCGCGGGTGGCGTGCGACGCTCATCTGCCTCTCCTTTTCGATTACTCAGGAATCGGTTAGTTGCACAACATCCACTGCTCGTAGAGCAAGCTCTGGCGCGGCTCCTCGGGAAATTACTGTCGTCTTACTTGCCGACTCCTGGTTAAGACTTGCCGCGCATCCGCTGCGCCTGCCCGCCTCGATCAATTCCAGCAGGCGCACCGGCGAGACCGGCGCCTCGGTGATGCGCACGCCCCAGGGTGCGAGCGCATCGTCGATCGCCGACATGATCGCGGCGGCGACCGGGACGGTGCCGCCCTCGCCCACGCCCTTGACCCCCAGCGGATTGAAAGGCGAGGGGCTTTCGTGGAACAGGATCTCGAACCTGGGGACCTCGGTGGCGGCGGGCAGCAGGTAGTCGGCCAGGGTGGTGGTGTAGGGCTGACCCTCGCGGTCGTAGCCCATGTACTCGAACAGCGCGTTGCCGATGCCGTGGGTGATGCCGCCATGAAGCTGGCCCTCCACGATCATCGGATTGATCAGCCGGCCGCTGTCCTGAATGGCCACGTAGCGCAGCAGTTTCACGTTGCCGGTCTCGACATCCACCTCGACTTCGCAGGCATGGAAGGAATGCGCAAAGGCCAGCGCCTCGGTCTTCCAGTGGAAGCTCGCCTCCAGCCCCGCCTCCACGCCCGGCGGCAGCGCATACCCGGGGACGCCGCGCAGCACCCGCGCCACGTCGGCGAGCGCCACCGAGCGGTCGGTGCCCTCGACGAACACGCGAGCGTCGCGCAGGTCAAGATCGGCCTCGGCGGCTTCGAGCAGTTGCGCGGCAACCTTGATGGCCTTGTCGCGCACCGCGAGCGCGGCCAGGTGCACAGACGACCCTGCGGTCACGGTCTGCCGGCTGGCAAATCCGCCCAGGCCAAGCGAGGCGTAGGCGGTGTCGCCGGCAATCACATCCACGTCGCCCTCGCGTACGCCGAGCTGCTCGGCGCAGATTTGCGCCAGCGCGGTGCGGATGCCCTGCCCCATCGCCAGCGCGCCGGTATAGACCGAGATGCGGCCCGAAGGCGAGACGCGCACCGTGCCCGACTCGAACGGACCGCGGCCGGTGCCCTTCACGCCGTGCGCGAATCCCAGACCGACGTGGCGGCCGCTCCGGCGCGCCTCGGCCTGGCGGGCGGGAAAGCCGGCATAGTCGATCGCCTCAAGCACCTTCCGCTGGCAGGCCGGGTAATCGCCGCTGTCCAGGATCAGCGGCGCGCCGGCGCGGTTCCTGAGCGGCTTCTCGTAGGGCATCTCCTCCGCCGGCACCAGGTTGCGCAGCCGCACCAGGGCGCGGTCCAGGCCGAGCTCTCGCGCCACCCGGTCCATCAGCCGCTCGATGACGAAAGCCGCCTCGGGGTAGCCCGCGCCGCGCACCGGAATGGCGGGCACCTTGTTGGTCTGGGCAACGAACACCTCCAGCGCATAGGCCGGCACCTTGTACGGACCGGTCGTCGAGGTGGCGGAGTTGTACGGACAGTTGATGCCCTGGGGGGTGTAGGCGCCCTGGTCGTGCACCAGGCGGCCGCGCAGTCCGAGGATATGCCCCTCGGCATCCACTGCGATCTGCATGTCCCAGTACTGCTCGCGTTCCTGGATGGCGGAGACGAAGTGCTCGGCGCGGTCCTCGATCCATTTCACCGGCCGAGCGCTCAGGCGCGCCGCCGCGGCCACGGCAAGTTCCTCGGGATAGACCATGAACTTGCAGCCGAAACCGCCGCCCACGTCGGGCGCGATCACGCGAATCAGATCCTCGGCGAGGTCGAGCATGTCGGCCAGCATGAACTTGAGGTCGTGCGACATCTGCGTCGATGACCAGACTGTCAGCGCGCCGGCGGAGTCGAACTGGGCCAGCGCGCCGCGCCCCTCGATCGGGTGCGCGCCGCCGCGATGCGTGCTCAGCGACTCGGAAAAAACGTGCGCCGCCCCGGCAAAGGCGCCCGGGGCATCGCCGTAGGCGATGGTGAAGCGCGTCAGCACGTTGTCGGGCGCTTCCAGCCGCACCCTGGGTGCGGCCGGATCGAGTGCGTCGCGGCAATCAGCGATCGCGGGCAGCGCTTCGTAATCGACCCCGACCAGGGCCGCGGCATCCTCGGCGAGATGGCGCGAGTCGGCGATCACCATCGCCAGCGCTTCGCCGACGTAGCAGACCTCCTCCGGACAAAGCACGAAGGGCGTGATGCCCTCGGGCAGCGCCTGGGTGGGAAAGCCGAGCGGCATGCGCAGCCGGCTCAGTGCGGGCAGGATGTCACGCGCCGTGTACACCGCGCGTATGCCGGGCAGGGCGCGCGCCGCGGCCGCATCTATCGAGCGGATCCGCGCGTGTGCGTGGGGGCTGCGCACGAAGGCGGCGTGCAGCACGCCGTCAACGCGCACATCGTCGATGAAGCGCCCGCGGCCGGCGAGCAACGCCGGGTCCTCGATGCGCCGGGCGCGGCTGCCGACAATCCGGGGCGGCCGGGCGGCGGCTTGTTCCGTGGTCGCGCTCATGTGCGCCATGCCGATGGAATAGCGGTCATTTCGCCGCCCTCATTTCGCCGCCCTCATTTCCCCACCCTCATTTCCCCACCTCATTTCCCCACCCTCAGCCGCTCGGCGGCTTCCAGCGCCGCCGCGACGATGTTGTGATAGCCGGTGCAGCGACACAGGTGGCCGGAGAGCGCCTCGCGCACCTCGGCCTCGCTGGGCGAGACATTCGTCTGCAGCAGTTCGGTGAGCGAGATCAGCACCCCTGGTGTGCAGTAGCCGCACTGCAACCCGTGTTTGTCCCAGAAGGCTTGCTGCAGCGGCGACAACCCGTTGGCCGGCGTCAGCCCCTCGACGCTCACCACCTGTTTGCCATCGACCTGGGCGGCGAGCATCAGGCAGGCGCGCACCGAATACCCCTCCACCAGTACGGTGCAGGCGCCGCACACGCCGTGCTCGCAGCCCACATGGGTGCCGGTGAGTCCCAGCTCATGGCGCAGGAAATCGGCGAGGTTGAGCCTCGACTCGACCTTGCGCGCATGCGCCACGCCATTGACGGTGACGTTGATGTCGCGGGTATCCATGAGCCTCAACGCGCTCCGCTGCCCTGCGCCGGCGAAGCGCTTGCGTCCGGCTCAGGCGCGGCGCCGGCGCGTTCCAGGGCCGCCCCGAGCGCGCGCTTGGACAGCGCGACGGCAAGGCGCTGCCGGTACCACTTCGGATACAGCGGGTCATCGAGCGCGTCGATCGATCCGGCCGCCGCGCAGGCCGCGGCGAAGGTTTCGGCCGAGGGTCTGGCGCCGAGCAGGGACTGTTCAATCGCGGCGAGACGCAGCGGCGCGGCGGCGACGCCGCCCAGGGTGAGCGAAAGCCGCGCGATCCTGCCCTCGCCGTCCAGAGCCAGCATCGCCGCGGCCGACACGACGGCGAAGTCGCCGTGTCGGCGCGCATATTCGACGAAGGCCGTGCCGTGCCGGCCGCTCCAAGGGGTGAAGCGAACTTCGACCAGCACCTCGTCCGGTTCGAGGGACGAGGTCATGAAGCCGGCAGGAAAATCCGCGATCCGGATGCGCCGCTCACCGCGACGGCTGCGGGCAATGAGCAGCGCATCGCAGGCTTGCGCCACCGTGGGCAGTTCGGCCGACGGATCGAGTTGGCACAGGCTGCCGCCGAGGGTGCCGCGGTTGCGCGTCTGGCGGTGGCCCACCTGGCGGATCGCCTCGGCCATCAGCGGCAGGCGCCGGGCGATAAGCGGCGAGAACTCAAGCTCGCGCTGGCGCGTCATCGCACCGATGGCGATCCGGTCATCTTCTTCCCGGATGTAGGCGAGTCCCTCGATCTCATTGAGGTCGATCAGGTCATCGGGCGCCGCCAGCCGCATGTTGAGCATCGGCATCAGCGATTGCCCGCCCGCGAGAACGCGCGCGTTGGGCAAACCGGCGAGCAGCCCGAGCGCCTCGTCCAGGGTGCGCGGCGCGTGATAGCGGAACGGCGCGGGTTTCATCTCACCTCATGTCACGTTACGGCCCGCTCAGACCTTGGACAGGTCGAGCGTGGCCGGATGGAACAGTGCCCGGGGATCGACCTGCCGTGCCGACAGGCCCTGCTGGTGATGGTAGCGCGTGAAGGTCTCCAGCACGTGCTGGTTCGCCTCGAAGCCGTAGCTCCAGTAATCCTCGCCCATCAGCGCCCGGGCGGATTCGAACTCCATGACGCCCCAGGGCAGGGAAGTGAACAGATGGCCGATCTGTCCCAGCTCGTCCATGCACAGCGCCTTGGCCCTGAGAAATGCCTTGAACACGCTCACCGGCAGCCACGGGTGCTGCTCGGCAAGCTCGCGGCGAATGCCGATGATGTGCATGATGGGGAAGATTCTGGTGCGCCGGAAGTATTCCTGCTCGACCTTGCGGTAGTCGGGAAACATCCGGCCGACGTTGGCCGCGCCGCGGGCGAAGCAGGACGGCGCGCGTGCGCCCACCACGGCGTCGAGTTCGCCCGAGGCGAGCATCTCGGCAAGCGTCCTGTGGCGCGGGATGGGCGCAAGGTCGATGTCCGGAGGCAGTTGCAGCGGCGCGCGCTCCTCACGGCCCGGCTCCTCGATGCCGCCGCTGCGCCAGCGCACTTCGGCGGCATTCACGCCGTACTCGTCGGCCAGCAGGCCGCGTATCCAGACGTTGGCGGTGATCTGGTATTCCGGCAGGCCGACGGTCCTGCCCTTGAGATCCGCCGGCGTGCTGATGCCCCGGTCAGTGCGGATGTAGATGCCGGAGTGGCGGAACAGCCGCGAAACGAAGGCCGGCACGCCGACATAGGCGTTCTGGCCGCGCGAGCTCATCAGCGTGTGGCTGGACATCGACAGTTCGCAGATGTCGAATTCCCGGAACCTGAAGGCGCGGTGGAACGCCTCCTCCGGCTCCAGCGGCACGGCCGCCACTTCACAGCCCTCGATCGGCGCGCGGCCATCGAAGATCGCGCGGCAGCGATCGTAGTCGCAGCACGCCAGGCTGATGCGCAGTTTGTTCACGTCCTGCCGGTCCTGGTAAAAGCGGACCGGGCGGCGAATGCCGCCCGGCAAAAACACGATCTGATCCCTGTTACGATATTGACCAGCCGCTCAGGCACTGTCAAGCATTGCCGCGCGGCCGAGGACAACGCGGCAAGTTTGATTTCGGCGAGAATAGCGGGGATGAGAATCCGCCTTTTTTCCGACCTGCATCTGGAGGTCGAACCCTTCGTTCCATCGCCGCTCGACGCCGACGTCGTCATCCTGGCGGGCGACATCGACAATGGCATCGCGGCAATCGAATGGGCGAAGCAGGCGTTCGATACTCCGGTGCTGTTCGTTCCCGGCAATCACGAGTATTACGACGGCGAATTTCGCGGGGTGGACGCGGCGCTCAAGACCGCCGCTGCCGGCTCACATGTCGAGGTGCTCAACTGCAACGAGCGCATCCTGGGCGGGGTGCGCTTCCTCGGCTGCTCGCTGTGGACCGATTATTCGCTCGCGACCGAAGCGCAGCGGCCGCGGGTGATCGAGCAATCGCGCAAATTCAACCCCGACCATCTGGCGATCGGCATGGGAGCGAACAAATTCGCCCCAGAAGACGCCATCGCCCTGTGTCGCAGTCATCGCGCCTGGCTCGAATCGAAGCTGGCTGAGCCCTTCCCCGGGACTACCGCGGTCATCACCCATTTCGCGCCGCATCCCGGATCGATCGCGCCCGCCTATGCAGGACACCCGGCGAATCCCGGGTTCATCGTCGATCTGGAATCGCTGATGGGCCGCGCGCCGCTGTGGATGCACGGGCACACGCATACCGCGTTCGACTACAACGTGGCGGGCACGCGCATCGTCTGCAATCCCCGCGGCTATCCGGGCGAGCCGACCGGGTTTCGGGAAGGATTGATTCTGGAAATGCCGGCGTCCTGAATCTGAAAGCGCAAACTGGAACTACCTCCGGGCGATTCAAAAAAGCAAAAGTCAAATGACTTGTTACATGACCCTGCCGCGCGGCGTATACAGCGGCTTACCCCATTGCCGAGTTACAACTCGATCCTTTTTGATCGCCAAGACTTCGTCGCGCGTTCTGTGACCATGAGCGCCACCCTGCAAGAAATCATTCCGACCAGGCAGGCACCTGCCCCCGGCCAGCTCGTGTCCGTACGTAACCGACGATTTGTCGTGACGGCCATCGCAGGATCGAGCACTCACGAAGAGCACTCAGCGGCACAGAACCTGGTGACCCTGTCCTCGGTGGAGGACGACGCGCTGGGTGAGGAACTCCAGGTTGTCTGGGAGCTGGAGCCCGGTGCCGCCATTCTGGAAAGAGCGTCGATGCCCGAGCTGAGCGGTTTCGACAGCCCGGCGCGGCTCGATGCCTTCCTCAACGCCGTTCGCTGGGGTGCGATCTCCCAGGCGGATACCAGCGCCCTGCAGGCTCCTTTCCGCAGCGGCGTGGAGATCGAGGACTATCAGCTCGACCCGCTATCCCGCGCGATCCAGATGCCGCGCGTGAACCTGCTTATCGCGGACGACGTGGGCCTGGGCAAAACCATCGAGGCGGGGTTGGTCGTTCAGGAGATGCTGCTGCGCCACCGGGCGCGCTCCATCCTTGTCGTTTGTCCGTCGTCCATCCAGATCCAGTGGCGCGACCAGATGCGGGACAAGTTCGGTCTGGAGTTCCGCATAGTCGACAGCGAGCTGATGAAGGACCTGCGCCGCCGCCGCGGACTGCACGTCAATCCGTGGACGCACTTTCCGCGACTTGTCACCTCGATCGATTTCCTCAAGCGCGATCGGCCGCTGCAACAGTTTCGTGAAGTCCTGCCGGCTCCCGGTGAGCCCACTTACCCGCGGCGTTTCGACATGCTGATCGTCGATGAAGCGCATAACGTCGCGCCCTTCGGAGCCGGCCGTTACGCCTTGGAGTCGCTCAGGACCGCGGCGATCCGCCTGCTCGCGCCGCATTTCGAGCACAAGCTTTTTCTCTCGGCGACGCCCCACAACGGCTATCCGGAGAGCTTCACCTCGCTGCTGGAGTTGCTCGACAATCAGCGTTTCGCGCGCAGCGTCAGGCCCAATCCGGAGCAGCTCGCCGCCATCATGGTGCGACGGCTGAAGCGCGAGCTGCCGCCGAAGTGGGACGGCACACCGCGCTTTCCCGAGCGGATCATTGAGCCTCTGGAGGTTGCGTACACGGACGCGGAGCGCGCTGCGCATGGAGCCTTGTCGCGTTACACGACCCTGCGCACCGGCGGAGCGCGTGACGGCAGCGAGCGCTACGCCAGCGAATTCGTCCTGAAGCTGTTGAAGAAGCGCTTGTTCTCCTCACCACACGCTTTTGCGACGACCCTCGACAAGCACCTGGAGTCACTGGGCAAGGCGCGTCGCCAGGGCGGCGGAAAAAGCAAGGCGGTTACGCCCGGAATTCTGCGGCGCCAGGTAGAAGGCCTGGACGAAGATGCTGCGGACGACGATCAGCTCGAGCTATCCCACGACGAGGCGATCGAGAGCGCAGCAGCGCTCTTCCGGCCGCTGTCCGGCGAAGAGCAGGGGCTGCTCGACAAGCTGAAAAACTATGCCCGGACCGCATCGCTGCGTGCGGACTCCAAGGCGGAGTGCCTGATCAGGTGGCTCAAGAGCGAATTGTTTACCGACGGCAAGTGGAACGGCCGCCGCGTCATTATCTTCACGGAGTACCGCGCCACCCAGAAGTGGCTGCATGGGCTGCTCGCGCATCAAGGGTTGGCCGGCGGAGAGCGGCTGATGGTCATGTACGGCGGGATGGCGAGCGATGACCGCGAGCGCATCAAGGCCGCGTTTCAAGCCTCGCCCGCGATCTCGCCGGTGCGCATCCTGCTCGCCACGGATTCCGCCTCGGAGGGGATTGACCTGCAGAATCACTGCTCGCGCCTTATTCACTATGAGATTCCGTGGAACCCCAACCGGATGGAGCAACGCAACGGCCGGATCGATCGCCACGGGCAGCGGGATGCGGTGCTGATTCATCACTTCGTCGGCGCGGGGTACCGCCAGAACGCCAAGGACGCCGTCGAACGCGAACCGGGCGACCTCGAAGGCGACCTCGAATTCCTGCTGCGCGCGGTGAAAAAGGTCGAGACCATCCGGGAAGACCTGGGGAAGGTGGGGCCGGTGATCTCCAGCCAGGTGACCGAGGCCATGCTCGGCCGTCGGCGGCAGCTCAATACCGACCAGGCAGAGCGCGACGCCGCTCCGGCACGGCGGCTGTTGCGTATCGAGCGCGACTTGCGCGAACAGCTCAAGAAATTGCACGACCAGCTTGCGGAGACCAAGCGCGAGCTGCACCTGGATCCGGACAGCATCCAGTCGGTGGTGGAAGCCGGTCTTTCTCTCGCCGGGCAGGCACCGCTGCGGGAAGTCAAGGTTGAAGGCATCTGGCCGGACCCAACCGGCGTACGAACCCGATGTCCAGTCTTCGCGCTTCCTCCGCTCACGGGTTCCTGGCAGCTGGCGGCGGCCGGACTCGAGCACCCGCATACCCATGAGATCCGGCCTATCGTGTTCGATCACGCGCTCCTGGCCGGTCGTGACGACGTGGTGCTCGCGCACCTGAACCATCGTCTGGTCCAGATGTGTTTGCAGTTATTGCGGGCAGAGGTATGGGCGGTCACCGGCAGCCGCAAGCTTCACCGGATCACGGCGAGAGTGATCCCCAACAACATGGCGGAAGTGCCGGTCGCCGTTGCACACGGGCGGCTGGTCGTTCTCGGCGGAGACAACAAGCGGTTGCATGAGGAACTCATATTTGCCGGCGGCGAGTTGCGCGAAGGACGTTTCACGCGCATTCAGCAGGTCGGCCGGCTCGAACAGCTGCTTGCGTCGGGCAGCGATCAGGCCGCATCCACATCGATGCAGGACCGCCTGCGCGCCCTGTGGCCGGAGCATCGCGGCAATCTGCTGCGCGCGCTCGAAGCGCGCAGCGACGATCGTACCAAGACTTTGCAGAACCGGCTTGATGACCGCGCCGGCAAGGAGATCACCGCAATGCAAGCTGTGCTGGAGGATCTCGGCAAGCGCATCGCAGCCCAATTGACGGAAATCGATCCCCAGCTGGAGCTGTTTTCGGTTCCGGAAAAGGAGCAGTTCGAACGCGATCGCGGCTCACTTCAGCGCCGCCTGGCCGAGCTACCGAAGGAAATCGAGGATGAAGCGCAACTCATCCGCACGCGCTACGCCAGGCCCTCGCCCCGCCTTTTCCCCGTATCGGTCACTTATCTCGTGCCCGAGCGCCTGGCGAAATAATCATGTCGATCGCCCGCCACCACAATGAATGGCTGTCGCTGCTGGAGGTGTCAGGCCCGTTCCTGTCGTTGCCGGTGCTGATGCGGGTATTTCCGCAAGGACTGGAGGAGCAGGACAGCGAGGCGAGGAAGAACCTGCGGATCGCTCACGACGAGTGGGAAGCAGACGGCAGCGACCCGGCCATCCACACGGCGTGGCTGGAGTTTGTGCTGGCTACGGCGCTGGAGTATCCCGAGAAACACCTCCTGTCGGGGCAAGCCATCCCGCCTGGTCTGGATGTGCGCGTGCCGGAGCACAACGAATTGCTGCGCCCGTCCTGGGTATTGAAATCGCCTGAAGAGGCGCATCCACGCTTGCTCTTCAGCGTTTATCCCCCGCAGCAGTCGCTCGATCGGGCGGTGCACGGCATGGCCTGGAAGGCATCACCCGCGACCCGGATGATGACCCTGCTGCACGGAACAGGCGTGCCCTTGGGCCTCGTCACCAACGGCGAGCAATGGATGCTGGTGGCCGCGCAGCGCGGTGAGAGCACCAGCTTCGTCTCGTGGTACGCGTCGCTCTGGAGCGAGGAGCCCCTGACGCAGCGGGCGTTCCGCAACCTGCTTGGCGTGCGCCGGTTCTTCGGCGTGCCGGCGAACGAAATGCTGCCCGCACTGCTCGCGGAAAGCCTGCAGAACCAGCAGGAAGTCACCGACCAACTTGGATTCCAGGTCCGCAAGGCGGTCGAAGTGCTGATTCAGGCGCTCGACCGCATCGACATCGACCGGCAGGGGCGTCTGCTCCAGGGGGTGAGCGAGAAGGACCTCTACGAGTCTTCGCTGGCGGTGATGATGCGGCTGGTGTTCCTGTTCACCGCGGAGGAGCGGGGACTGCTGCTGCTCGGCGATCCGGTGTTCGACCGTCATTACGCGATATCGACGTTACGCGAGTTGCTGCGCGAAGCGGCCGACAACCATGGTGAAGAAATCCTGGAACGCCGTCACGATGCCTGGAGCCGCCTGCTGGCGGCGTTTCGCGCGATCTATGGCGGGATCGAACACGAATCGTTGCGGCTGCCGGCCTATGGCGGCAGCCTGTTCGATCCCGACCGCTTTCCATTTCTGGAGGGAAGGCCTGCCGGCACGTCGTGGAAATCGTCGCCCGCCTTTCCCTTGCCGGTGAATAACCGGACGGTGTTGCACTTGCTTGAAGCGCTGCAGCTTCTACGGATCCGCGTTCCAGGCGGTCCCGCGGAAACACGGCGCCTGTCCTTCAGGGCCCTCGACGTCGAGCAGATCGGGCACGTCTACGAAGGCTTGCTCGACCATACCGCCGTCCGCGCTGCGGGCGCGACACTGGGACTTACCGGCTCAAAGGATAGCGAGCGAGAGATAAGCCTGGCCGTACTCGAGGCGAAGGCACGCGAAAGCGAAGAAGCGCTGGTGGAGCTTCTGGGCGAGCAGACAGGTCGATCCGCAGCCGCCTTGCGCAAAGCATTGCGGCAGGCCGAACCTCCAAACCCCATGCTGCTTCAGATCGCATGCGGCAACGATGCCGCATTGACTGCGCGCGTCGCCCCCTTTGCCCATTTGCTGAGACTGGATACCAACGGTTATCCGGTGGTGATCCTCCCCGGCAGCATCTATGTCACTGCCGGCACCGACCGCCGCAGCACCAGCACGCACTACACGCAACGCAGCCTCACCGAACCAATGGTCAAGACCACGCTCGATCCGCTGCTGTATATCGGCTTCGACCAAGGCGAGGAGCCCTCGCCCGACCGGCTTCAGTCAGCCGAGGAAATCCTCAAGTTGAAGGTCTGCGACCTTGCGTGCGGCTCCGGCGCATTTTTGGTGCAGGCCTGCCGCTATCTGGCCGAGCGCCTGGTGGAGGCGTGGGCAATCGCCGAGTTGAAAGCCGGCGGCAAGCCCATCGTCATTCCCGAAGCAGGCGCCGCAGCGGGCCACCCCGCAGAACAACTGCTGCCGCGCGACGACGAAGAGCGCCTCGCCCTCGCCCGGCGCCTGGTGGCGGAACGTTGCCTGTACGGCGTGGATGTGAACCCGATGGCTGTCGAAATGGCGAAGCTGTCGCTGTGGCTGGTCACGATGCACAAGCACCGGCCGTTCACGTTTCTCGACCACGCCATCAAGTGCGGCGACAGCCTGATCGGTGTTCACCTGGCCGAGCAGGTTTCCACGTTTCACCTGCGTCCGGAACGTGGTCGTGCACGAGGTGCGATTTTCGATTACGTCACCGCGCACGGTGTACAACTTCTGGAGCGGGCACGCGAGAAGCGGGAGCAGTTGGAGCGCTTCACGGTGCTTGACATCCGTGACGCGGAATTCAAAGGCCGGCTGCATCGGGAAGCCGAGGCCGCGCTCGCGGAAGTGCGGCTGGTATGCGATCTCATCGTGGGCGCGGGGCTCGCCACGGCCGGCACGGCCGGGGGTAACGAAAGCCGCAGCCTGAATCTGCTGGACGCGAAACTTGACGAGCTGGCGCTGCATGTCGGCGATGCATTCTTGCCCGCGCAGCAACTGAAAGCCGCCGAGCCGGATCTTGGGGAGTTGCACGTGCTCGCTGATCGGCTCTTGCGGGCGCCGGACGGAGAGAAAGTGCGTCGTCCGTTTCACTGGCTGGTCGAGTTTCCGGAGCTGTTCCTGCACACCCAAAATCCCGGATTCGATGCGATGGTCGGCAACCCGCCCTTCGTCGGTGGCCAGAAGATCACCGGCCTATTCGGCACGGACTATCGAGATTTCCAGGTGCTGCATACCGCCGGTGGGCGGCGCGGTAGTGCAGATCTCTGCGCGTATTTCTTTCTGCGTTCCGGCCGGCTGCTGAAATCCGGCGGCAACTTCGGCCTGTTGGCGGTGAACACCATTGCCGAGGGTGATACGCGGCAGGCTGGGTTGGAAGCCATGCTCACAGGTGGTTACGCTATCTATGCTGCCTGGCCGAATCGGCCGTGGCCTGGTGTAGCCGCCGTGGTCGTGAGCCAGGTGCATGTTCACCGCGGCGCGTGGCGCGGCCTGTTTGCACTCAACAGCGAGCCTGTGCCGACCATTTCCGCTTTCTTGTCTGACCAGGACGAATGGAGCCCCAAGCCGCTCAAGGCCAACGCCAACAAGTCCTTCCAGGGCTCCATAGTCCTCGGCCTTGGGTTCACGATGAGCGAGGAGCAGGCCCGCGAGTTCATCGCCCGCGATGCGAAGAATGGCGAAGCGCTGTACCCATATCTCAACGGCGAGGATCTAAACTCCCATCCCAAGCAGAAGCCGTCGCGATGGGTGATCAATTTCTGGGACTGGCCGCTCGACCGGGATGCCGAAGGGGCGTGGGAAGGGGCGAACGAAGAGCAGCAGACAGTTTGGCTGCGGGACGGACACGTCCCGGAGGACTATCCGGCGCGCGTAGCGGCGGATCTTCCGGAGTTGCTGGCGATCGTGCGTGAGCTGGTCAAACCGGAACGCGATCGAAATCGCTACAGTCGATCCGCGCGAGAACGTTGGTGGCTTTTCGAACGGGCTCGCCCCGAGCTCTACCACGCCATCGGCCGAGGCCATGCGTTTACGCGGCATCCGGAGGGATGGGATGCAAAGACCAATCCCCCAAGTCGGATCTTGGTAGCAGTCCAAACCTCAAAGTACCTGTCATTGAATTGGCAAGAGAATGATCGCGTTTTCTCCCATATGACTGTTGTGTTTAACGTCACATCGAACGCTTTAGCTGCGATTCTAAACTCGACGCATCACGCGGAGTGGGTACGCCGGCACGCGTCAAGCCTGGAAACGCGACTGCGCTATTTACCTTCTGATTGCTTCGAGACTTTCTCATTTCCGGCCGCTGATTTGAATGAGCTGGAGAAATTGGGCGCGAGCTATTTCTCCCTTCGCAGTCAAATTATGTTGCGCCAGAATGTAGGACTTACGGAGTTGTATAACCTCTTCCATGATCCGCAATGCTCAAATCCGCAGGTCGCACAACTGCGTGCGCTGCATCGCCGCATTGACGAGACGGTACTCAACGCCTACGGCTGGAAAGACATCGCCCCGAACCACGGCTTCCATGCAGTCCCGTACCTGTCCGACAACGACCGAATTCGCTACACCATTTGCGAGGAGGCCCGCCTCGAAGTCCTCCGCCGCCTCTCGCGACTGAACCACGAGCGCTATCAGCAAGAACAGCATCAAGCGGAGGCCGAACGCCAAGCGCAGATGACCGACCGTTCTTCCCCCCCCCGTCGGGGAAAGAAGCCGAAGCTGGGCGTCGTCCAGGGTGGCCTGTTTTGACTACCTTGGTGTCTAGCAGTCTGTGACCGTGAACCCAACAAAGATAGTTGGTATAGCGAGTCCGGAATCAAGTCCGGCAACTCGGATCGTCCGAACTTTCTCCCCGTTTCATGAATCTGAATCCGACGAAACCGACTGGGAGTCGTGGCTCCCGGAAGCACGCGGTAACAAGCGCACTTGGAGCGACATTCAGAAGGAACGGCTCGTAGTTGTTCTAGGTGAAGCAGGGGTTGGCAAGACGTATGAGTTCCGCGAACAGGCCCGGCGACTTCAGTCGCAAGCAAAGGCCGCTTTCTTCATCCAGCTCAATCTTCTCGATCGGCAGGAAGACTGGGTAAGCGCGCTGGATGGGCAGGCGACTCTCTTCGAGAAATGGAAAGGCAGTGCTGATCCAGGCATTTTTTTCCTGGATGCGGTTGACGAAGCCCGGCTCACGGGACCGGCGGCCCTGCACCGGGCACTCAACTGCGTAAAGCGGGCGTTGGCGGGAAACCTTGATCGGGTGTCCTTTTTTATCTCTAGCCGAATCAGCGACTGGAGTCTTCCAACTGTTCGAGATTTAGTCCAGCAGCAGCTCGCCCTTCCAAAGGCACCGCCCAGTGCAGCAGCACAGCCCATCAATAGCGAAACAACGACCACGACGGCGGCCAGCGACGCCGTTCCTGTCATCGTCCGTAAACTCGATCCTTTGTCGGTCGAATCGGCGAAACGCCTTGCGGCGTTCTACGGTGTGACGGCGGTCGACGCCTTCTGGCAAGAGGTAGAAGATGGGAACTACCTGTTCTTGGCGACACGACCCCTCGACCTCGAGTGGATGGCCATCCGATGGCGGCGCGCCGGTCGGCTAGGCTCGTTTGTGGAGATCGTCGAGGACGCAGTCACCAATCGGCTTGTCGAAAAGAATCCCGGATATATCGAAGCTGGGGCAGTTTTGTCCCTGGACCAACTGCGTCAGGGCGCAGAAGCATTGGCCGCTGCGAGCACATTGTCCGGGACCGCGTACTTACAGGTTGAACCCGGGGCCGCCGCACTTGGAGCGTTTGCGCCTGGCGAAGTACTACCTGCGTGGAAACCAAGTGAGCATCAGCGCTTGTTAGATTCAGCGGTGTTCGACGAAGCGACCTACGGGAGAGTCCAGTTCCACCATCGGGCCGTCCGGGAGTATCTGGCTGCAGGATGGGTGAAGCGGCAGCTCGATGCGGGTCTTCCGTTCAGCCAGGCGTGGGCACTGTTTGCGCGGGCACCCTACGGCGAGGAGGTGTTGATTCCGTCCAGACGACCGGTGTTGTGCTGGCTTGCTGCGTTGGATGCGAAAGTGCGCGGGCGTGTCGTCCGGACGTTTCCCGAGATGGTCATCTATGAAGGCGATCCCCAGCAGTGGAGCGTGGATGACGTCGTCGACGCCTTTGAGGGCTATCTCAATCTTTTGACCTGTGGATTTCGACCGGATTGGTGGAACGACGCGTCTGAATACCGGCGGGTGGCTCGGATGATTCCGGCGGAAGCCCTGTCACGCTGGATTGAAGCGTATAGCGATAATCACGACGTGTTGCCGAGATTGCTGACCATCGTTGAGTACGGTCGGGTCACGAGTTGCGCCGACCAAGTGTTCGCCCTGTATCGTCGTGCGGGTTTCACCAACCCGATCGTGCGGTATCTACTCGATACCCTCGCAGTGATAGCGACGGTCGAGCAGCGGACCTCCATCGTGGAGGATTTGCTTTCAGGAAGACTCGCGGGCAACGATTTCCTCGCAAATGGGATCAAGGCGGTAGGTCTCCCTCGGTTGTCTGTCGATCAGCTTGAAACGAGTTTCCGCCGAGCGGCCGCGGAGAGTGGATTTGGTGGCGGGCCAATGGCAACTGCGGTCCAGGTATACCTGCTTCCTGCAGCGAACCTCGGAGACGCTACCAAGTTGCTCGCGGCGCTTTACCGGGCATTACCCACCTTGAATGCGAGCGAACTGACGCACGACATTGAAGAAGGCGAACGTCATGAAGGGTGGATACTGTCTGTCCTGCCGGATGCTCTCCTGAAAGTCTTGAAGTTGGCTTCATCCCTCGAACCGGAGAGTGGGGCTCTCGTCATTGACGCTGCACTCATGGCGGAGAGGTTACGACATACGCGTTACGCCAATGACGAAGACTTTCGAAATCTTCGCGTGGCCATCGCAAGGTTCCCCGAGCTTCGCAAAGCGGTGGCACTTCGAATCGCGCATTCTCCGGACATCCGTCACGCAGTGTCAACGCTCACTTGGGGGACCGGGGTGGTGGACTTGGGTCAGGAGGATCTCCATTGGCTGGTGCCATTCGCAAACGATACCAGTTCTAACTCAGCGGACCGGGAGGTCTGGTACACCGTTGCGCGCGACGTCGCTTGTAAGTCCCTGCACGGGAAGAATCGGAGGGATGTGCTTAACGGGCTTGTGGGCGGGCCCGATGTCGAGGCGCGGCGCACGGAGATCGATGCAATTGTTTCGAAGCGCATCGCAGGATTTCAGGAGCAGCGAAAGTGGAAGCATGACGATATTGGGCGGAAGAAGGCAAGCCGTGAACTAGATGCGGAGAATAAGAGGGCGCTGCTTAAGCAGATCGAAGCGATTCGTGAAGGGTCTGCGTTCGGCGCGATCAGATGGCTCGTAACGCGCGCGGCAGAGCGCGGAGCGCGCAGCCGATACACCAAAGTTGATGTCGAGGTGGTCTATCGGGAGTTCGGACCCGAAATTGGCTGCGCTTTCAATGAGGGGCTCGCACGCGCGTGGAGAAATTTCGATGTGCCGGATTCCACCACGTATCTTGACAACAGCGTGCCATGGGCCGGGCTCGTCGGCATCGCGAGCGCGAATCATGCATTCGAGACGGGTATGGGGGTCGCGACGCTTTCGGATGACGAGATTGGAAAGCTTGTCCGTCTATGCGTGTGGGAGATTGACCGGCTTGAGGCGTGGTTTGCGCGGGTTGTCGAAGAACACCTCGCCGAAGTAACAAAGACACTTGCCCCCTGGTTCGAATTCGAACTCACGCTACCCGGAGACGATCGGCTTCGCCGCACGATTGAAATGGTGCTCGGTGGACCACAGCCGCTTAAGTTAGCGCTGCTGCCGATTGCGGTCGAACACATCAAAACCGGAGCAGTGTCGTCTGAACGACTGTGGCACAAGCTCGTGTCAGAAATGGTGACGGCCGGACTTGCTGGCCCCACCTTCGTGGGAGAAATTGCGCGAGACGCCCTGGAAAAGGGATTCACGGCCTCGCCGCCTGTGTTTGATTCCGCGTGGTTCGGCGACTGGGCATGCGTGGATTTCGTCAGCGCGTGGACGTGGTTCAATACGCGCCGAGAAAGATTGCGTGGATTACAGGAGAATCCGTTCGAGTTGCTGGCACAGGTCCTGGACCAAAGCAGTGGCGTTTGGAAGACGCTGACTGGAGAGCCAGAACAGGTTTCCGCACTTGTGGCGATCTGGCGACTCTTGGATGCGGGTCTCCATAGTGGGAGCGAGCGTAGCGACGAAGATTCGCGCTGGTCATCACCCAGCCAATTGTTGGATCGTATCCCAACGTTCCTTTCGAGCCTTCGAGGCAAACATGCGCACCAAGCGCTATCAGACCTTGCAAGAGGGCGAGTAGACACGCCGCGAGGGAATTGGCTAATCGGTAAGGTGCGCGAGCATGCAGCACGGGACGCGGAGGATGCAGCAAGAATTGCACCCTGTGAATTGCCTGCGATCGGTGAGCCGTTTACTCGCGAGCCGCGCACCGAGACCGAGCTTTTTGAGCAGGTAATGGCGAGGTTGGCCGAAATTGCCGAAGGTGTTGAGAGGGGGCCGTTTAGCGAAAGAGAATTGTTTCCGGCGGGTATCACTGAAAAGCAGCTTCAACTATGGCTTGCATCGCGTTTGCTGGACACGCCACGACGCAGATTCACGGCACGCTTCGCTGTGACTCGCGAGCCGACTGTGGATGCGGACAAGCGCACGGACATCGAGGTTTCAAGCAATGCAGGCAAAGTCTGCATCGAGATCAAGCCGCTCGATAGACGCAGGGGCTACTCGGCTACAACTTTGACGAAAGACACTTTGAATCGACAACTTGCAGGGCAATATTTACTTGGCAAAAACAGTCGGCATGGCGTGTTGGTGGTGTTCCGGCTTGACCGAAAGACTTGGCAGATTCCTGGAATCAAGGGTAACCGGGGATTTGACGACCTCGTTGCCTGGCTACGAAAGAAAGCGCAAGCGATTGTGGCGAATAATCCTCACATCCTACGGCTTGAGGTGCTACCCATTGATTGCACTCGGCCTACCTGACCCCTACGTGATCAATTCGCTGACGCCATTCCACATGACCATTCCTATAAAAGGGAAACCTTGGCGAAGTGAGATTAGGGCTTAGCGGCCTGAACGAGCTTCACGACTTCCGCAATAAGTGCTTTTCCATCTTTTGAATTCAGAAGGTCAATTGCAGTGGCTGGACTAGGGCTGTTGTCTGCCAATTTCTGCGCTTCGCCATCAGGAACCCCGAAGGATCGCGTCCCCAATTCAGCGCGGAACTGATGGCGCATTTCTTCCGGTAGTGGCGCAATGTATGGCCCTAGAGCCTCCAGCTCTAGCGCAAGTTTTCGGTTCCTCCGTTCCGCAATCGACGCTTTATCAGCTTGACGCGCCGCGTAGGCGGCAAATATACCCACGGTGATGGAAAGAAATATTCGGGTAGCCAATCCTTGATAAAAGACTGAATCGGAGCCGGAAACATGCGGAGCGAACGCGATTTGGTACGCAAAGTAGATTAATCCAGCCAGGGAAATTACCGTTAAGGCCTGCCACACATATAAGGCTGTCCGTGCGTGATTGGCGGTTGTTAGATACCCAGAGGTCACGCCAAGGTTTCCAATCACGCCTACCAATTTCTCAACGTCCACCTTGTGGGCAATAATTTTGTCCAGAATTCCTTTTGCCGAACTTTCATACTCAGTCTTCAGGGCCGTTAATTCCTCTTGTACGCGCTTCTCGGCTTTCTCGCGCTGTTCGGTGAGGAGGGTATTGTGATTGACAAGTTTTTGGGTGTAATCAGCCGTCAAGGCACTGAACTTTTCTTTCCGGTCTTGATGCGCGTCAGCATCCGTTTTGGCTCGCGTTTCCTGCGCGGATGTGAACTGCGCTTGATGTTCTGTCGCGGTAGTTGTGAATTTTTCTGCGCGCTCCGCTTGCGAGGCGGAAAACGAGGATTCAAATTCTGTGGCTTTGGCTGAGAAATTAGTCTGCCGCTCTGTTTGCGCAGCTGTGAATTCTGTCGCCCTTGCCGTCTGGTCGGCTGTGAATTGGACTTGTGACTCGCTCGCAATTGCCGCGAGTTTTTTCTTTTCTTCGGAAATTTCGGTAGCAATGGCGGTGAGACTCACTTGGTTGGTGGCTGCTTGCGTCTTTACTTTCTGATGGGATGCCAGTGCTTCCGCCAAGTGCTTTTCCAGTGCAGCCCTGTAAGCAGAGATGGATTCGCCGATGACGATTAGCTCGTCATTCGATACGGGCGTAAGAATGGTGGCCAACTGGCTAAGAATATCGTCTGCGAGGATATTCACCGTCGTTAGCCGTGTATCGTTTCCATCCGATACGAACGCTTGCAGCTCAGTAGTGGCGCTTGTTAGCAAAGCATTTATTTTCTCTACCGGTCGCAAATCGGTGAGAAAAGGATCGGCTACCGCCAAGCGCTTCCCGCAAAAGGCGAGGACGGATCGGACTCGCTCCAAGCTATCTATCGAGGTGGCGTCAATTCCTTCCTTAGCGGCGGCCTGATCAATAGCTGTGCCGAGAGATTTAAGTGCCTGCCAGACCGGGTGATTTCGCAGACGATCATTCCATTGGCTCATGTTTCTGTTCCTATTCGATCCGATTTGCCATCTTTGCTGTGACCTTCGCGCCGGGTTGCCTCACAGCATTTCTCCAAAGCTCGCAAAAGCAAGGCGGAATCGATGGTGATTCGCCCATTTGCCCTTAAGTTCATCTGCCTCGGTCACATCGATCTCGCCAGATCGAATCAGATGCACAACGATGTCCTGGCTTCCCAAGATCACAAGATCAGGCTTTAGTTGCCGCGCCTGGGCAACTGCAGCACGATCATCGATGGCAATCGCGTGATTATTGGCGATGGCACACGCGATCGCCGCACTCTCACCCGCTCCCAAGCGGGATGTGTCGCTGAGGGTTTGAAAGAGATTCAGCGCGGCATCGCCTGAAACCGAGACCACTTCAAGCGTTCCATCCTCCAGCGCCACCTTCAGCCGAGCCTGTTGCTCCGGATAGTGATCGGTAATTTCCTCCATCACGTGCTCGGTAATCAGGAAGCGATGGGAATGGCGAGCGATCAGGTCCATGCGGTCAATACACAAAAAATTCACCAGCACGGATGTATCCGTGACGACGACTACGTTTTGACCATCGCCGGCCATTTTGGGTGATCACTCCGACCGTGCCGCTTCTGCCAGGGCAACAAACTTGGCACCGGGAATCCCGAGTTGTTTGCCAAGATCCAGCAGGCGGCCGCGGGATATTTCTTCCCGGCGGTAGGCTTCGATGGCCAGGCGGGTGACTTGGCTGCGTAACTCGCGATCCATGAGCGATTTGACTTCATTGCCCTCTAGGTCATCGAACATGCCCAGGGCTTCAAGAAAGTCTTTGCCGACGGCCTCGCGCTTCAGCAGCTCAGCGCTTTCGGGGCGGGATACGTGACCCAGGCTCAACAGTCGGTACACGGCGGCTTGATAGCTCACACCAAAACGATGGGCGAGCGTGGCGGCATCCTGATAGGTGATTAGCTGAGAGCGCGCCGTCTGCCTTGACTGCGCATCGAAATGACCGCCGGTGGCGGCATCGAACACGATTTCATCGGTCCGGCTTGGTTGCCCTTTATCCAACGCGGCGAGCACTTCGATGACGCCTTCTCTGGGCAACAGAAACGCCGCAGCGAAAGCATTGGCGCGCTTTTCGATGAGTTCTGCGGCGTTGTCGGCGGAGGTCACGGTTACCGGGCGATTGCGGTCGAGCAGCGCATGGGCGTATTCGTGCGCATAGGAGAAGCGGCGGCGGGCACGCGCGTGCGAGTCGTTCACCAGAATCACCAGGCCAATCGAGGCATGGTGCAGAAACAGTCCGGACATCTTGTCGGGAAGGTCTGCCCCGCAGGCCCAGATGCCCTGCTCGGCGATCAGACTGACGAGGTCGTTGATCGGTCGTGCGCCTAGATCGAGCCGGCGGCGCTCTTCTTCGGCAACGCGTTGCCCTTGCGCAATAGCTTCCCAGGGCGTCGAGGGCAAAGGCTCGGAATAGGTCGGCGGGCCTTTTCTCGGCGCGTGCCCAAGCACTCCCTCCAGGCTGACACCCTCGCGGCACAAGGCGACCGACCGGCTTATCTGCTGCTTGGATTCCGGGGCGTCTTCCAGGCCAGGGACCGCGCGGTGCAGGGCGACGATGACGTCTTCGTCTTCCGGGGTCTTGTCGGACAAAAACCAGGTGACAGTCTGGCCGTAAAGACTTGCCAGGCGCGTGAGTTCCAGCGTGGAAACCGCCCGGTTTCCCGCCTCCAGTTGGGTAATGGACGTCCTGTGAACGCCGATGGCGTCCGCAGCCTGTTGCTGATTGATGCCGGCTTCCTCGCGTGCCTGGCGCAGACGCTTTGCGATTTCATTTCCGTCGATGGCCATGATTTTCCTTCGGGAGTAAGCCCTAATGATGTATTATCCAACTTATTATGTCAATATATGACTGTATAAGATGTTTTATACATCAATCTTCCGGACGGTATCTTATTTGTAAGTGTGTTGCGGTCCAGGCGGCTCTCTTTTTGTACTTTTGTACTTTTGTACTTTTGTACTTTTGTAAAGTACAAAAGGTGATTTTTGTCCAGCCAGACCGCCAAGGCAGGTTGGGTCGTTGGCGAGTAGCAGGGTCTTATCAGAAACGCGTGAGGAAGGATCCATGACATCAAGCGATTCGCCAGCAGTACCACCCGGGTTGCTCGCTCAACGTACCGTAGGGCCGAGGCAACTTCGCGCCGAATTGGAGGACCTCGTCAGCAAGGAATTGTTGGGCCCTCGCGGGGGCACCGATGAGGAGGTCATGGAATCACGCCTTCAGGATCGCTATCTCCTTGGGATGCTCGCGCCGAAAAACAAGCTCATACGCGCCGCTGAAATGGACACGCTGGCAGACGACAGCGAGGGAAGTATCGAAGAAGGCGCGACCGACGACAGCGCGCTTCCGGCAGATTCACTCTACCCCTGCTCCATCGGGCTGACCTGCACCATTCACAGCGAAGCCCGGCAGATCCTCGTGACCGCGCGCTGGGGGCGATACGCCCGCGAAAAGAGCGCAACGGCGACGACGCCGGCTGGCAATCCCACCATGGTGTGGAAACGCTACCCGATGGGCAACGTGGGCAAGGTCATTCCGCTTGCAGAGGGGGACATCGCGCCGATTGTCATCGACCTGAACCAGCCGGAAGTGTTCCTGCAGGGCATGGTGCGCAAGCTGGAAGGCGATTGGATCGTGAGCCTGTTTCTTGTCAACGGCCAGCAGGAGACCGATAAAAGGAAGGACGAGGCCTGGATGTTCCAGCCGGAGCTGGAGGTTCGTTCGCCTGATGGGGCAGCGATCTTCCGCCGCCGGAACTGGCTACGGGATGGCACCAAGCTCGATCCGGTGCAGCACGCCGAGCAACAGGCGCTCGAAATGCTGTATCGCCATCAGGTGGAATTCGCGGTCGGCCACGGTGTTGCGGTGCATGCCGAAATGCATGCCGAAGCCCCCACGCATGGCATCGCGCTGTTCACGAAGGTGATGCCAACCTACGAGGTTCCGGTGACCACGCCCCCGACCGCGGAGGATGTGCCGGCGCTTGCGGACCTGGTACTCGACATGAAATCCCTGGCCGCGATGAGCGAGGCCGAGCTGATCAGGACGTTGCGCGTCGTTCCATCCGCTTACAAGGCCTGGATCGCGAAAGAACGGGTCCGCATGGAAGATCCGGCGGAAGGCCTCGCACCTTACAAACAGGTTGCGATTGACGCGATCAACGCTTGCGATCTGGCTTGTACGCGCATCGAGTCGGGCATCCACTTGCTCGCTGAAGATGGCAATGCAATGCGCGCATTCCGCTTCGCGAACGAGGCGATGTGGCATCAGCGCGTGCATTCGTTGTTGGCCGAAGCAAAGCGCGCAGGTCGGGCCGTTACGCTGGAGGCGATCGATGTGCCGGAGAACCGGTCATGGCGACCCTTCCAACTCGCATTCATCATCCTGAATCTGCCCGGCGTAACACAGCTCGATCACCCCGAGCGCAGCGACTCTCCTTCCGCCGTTGCCGACCTGCTCTGGTTCCCCACCGGCGGCGGCAAGACAGAAGCGTATCTGGGGCTCACCGCGTACACCTTGGCGATCCGCCGCCTGCAGGGGACGGTGGAAGGCCGGCTGGGCCATGTCGGAGTGGCCGTCATCATGCGCTACACCTTGCGCCTTCTGACACTCCAGCAGTTCCAACGCGCGTCCGCGCTGATCTGCGCATGCGAAGTTATACGGCGGGCAGATGCGGAATCCTGGGGCGCAGAGCCGTTTCGCGTCGGCCTGTGGGTGGGGCAGAAAACCACGCCGAATTCCATCGACGATGCGCACCACTCCATCCTGCAGGGGCGGGGTGCAGGCGCCGGCAGCGGCACAGGCTCGCCGCTGCAACTGACGAACTGCCCCTGGTGCGGCAGCAACCTCGAGCCTGGGCGCGACGTGAAGGTCGAGACGTTCCAGCAGGGAAGAGCGAGAGTCCTCACCTATTGCAGCGATTCGCTCGGTCAATGCGACTTCAGTCGTCCCAAGGCGCCCGAGGAAGGCATTCCGGTGCTGACCGTGGACGAGGAGATCTACCGTCGCCTGCCCGCACTGCTGATTGCGACGGTGGACAAATTCGCGCAGATGCCCTGGAACGGCAAGACGCAGATGCTGTTCGGACAAGTGACGGGCTATTGCCCGAGACACGGTTTCCGCTCGCCCTGCATCGAAGACAGCGACTCGCATCCGGCGAAGAACGGACTTCCCCGCGTGCAAACGGTGGAGCACGGACCGGTAAGACCTCCGGATCTCATCATCCAGGACGAACTGCACCTGATCTCGGGACCGCTCGGCAGCCTGGTCGGTCTTTACGAAACGGCTGTGGATCAGCTTTGCACCTGGCAGGTCGGAGGAAAGGCGGTGCGGCCGAAGGTGATCGCTTCGACGGCGACGATTCGACAGGCACACGATCAGGTTCGTGCTTTGTTTTTGCGGGAAGTGAAGGTGTTCCCGCCGCAGGGGCTCGATGCCCGAGACAACTTTTTCAGCATTCAACGCGAACCGAGTGATGCTTATCCAGGACGCCGCTACGTCGGCGTGTGCGCACTCGGACGGCGCCTCAAAGTTGCACTCATCCGGACCTATACCGCCTACCTGTCTGCCGCCCAGCACCTTTTCCTGCGGCATGGAAATGCGGTCGATCCGTGGATGACCATGGTGGGGTACTTCAATTCGATGCGCGAGTTGGGCGGGATGCGGCGCATGATTGATGACGACGTGCGCTCGCGCTTGCGGGATATGGATCAGCGCGGCCTCGCCAAGCGCCACGCCCCGATACTCGACGAGCTTACGTCGCGCAAGAGTTCCCGGGATATCCCGGTATTGCTCGATCGCCTGGAGATCCAGCACGATCCGGCGCTGCCGCCGCATGCCAGAGGCAAGCCGGGCAGGAACATGCCCCTCGATGTAGTCCTCGCAACCAACATGGTTTCGGTGGGCGTGGATATCAAGCGCCTGGGATTGATGGTGGTGGGCGGACAGCCAAAAGGAACCGCGGAGTACATCCAGGCCTCGAGCCGGGTGGGCCGGAACCGGAATACGCCCGGGATCGTCTGTACCGCCTACAACTGGGCACGCCCTCGAGACCTCTCCCACTACGAGCGATTCGAGCATTACCACGCGACGTTCTATCAGCACGTCGAGGCACTGTCGGTCACGCCGTTCGCTGCGCGCGCCATCGATCGCGGCCTGTCGGCGGTGCTGGCGTCGCTGGTGCGCCTGTCGGCGGGCGAATACAACGACAACAAGGCGGCCGGCCGTGTCGACCGTGGTCATGCGCTTGTTCAGGCTGCGATCAAGGGCATTTCCCGCCGTGCAGCGGAGGTCAGCCAGAAATCGGCCGAAGGGCAACGCGTTCAGCAGTTGCTTCAGTCCCGGATGGACGGCTGGATGAGGCAGGCGACGCCGACACCAGGAGGTGCCCGCCTGGGTTACCAGACAGAGCGCGATGCGGTGACAGTGGGGCTTTTGCAAAGGACCGGCATAGGCGACTGGGACGAATTCACCTGCCTTGGGTCACTGCGCGATGTCGAACCCAGCGTCGGACTGGTGCTGGACGACCGCATCATGGATGACGGTTATGCATCCGCGCCGGCCGTGGGTGCGCAGACATGAAATACAAAGTCGGCGATATCCGGCCCACGCAACTCCTCTACACCTATGGGGTCGGCGCCATGATCGACCTGCCCAATATCGCGGCCATGGTGATGGGCATCGATGACTGGGAGACCGCCAACGCCACAGCGGTCGGCGAGGATCGATTGCTGCGGGCAGTCCAGTCTCAGCTTGGCAACCAGGTCAGGCAGTTGCTGCTTCCACCCATCGAGCCGGAGAGCGCCACGCACAACCCCTTCGCCGGCGCCCCGATAGGCGTTCCCGTGGCGGCCTTCCCGCAGTGGTTCCGCTGTCCATGGTGCGAGTTGTTGGCTCCGCTGGGCTCCGGCCTGTTCGAACTGAAGACCGATCCGTATCGTCCGGAACGGGCGCGCTACGTCCATATCAACTGCACCAAGCCCGGTACACCGCCCATTGTTCTTCCCGCCAGATTCCAGGTGGCCTGCTCACATGGTCACCTGGACGATTTTCCATGGGTGCGATTCGTGCATAACGGCGCGACGAGCTGCAACGGACCGCTACGACTGAGAAAGGTCGGCGCATCCGACGAGGCGGTCGATCTGTTGATCAAGTGCGATACGTGTGGAGCACAGAAACGGATGTCGGATGCCTTCGGCGATACGGCTGAACAGGATCCGGTATTCGGGTGCCGCGGACGACGGCCCCATCTCCGCGATTTCGAGTCGAGCGGTTGTCAGGAGCAGGCCGAGACAATCCTGCTCGGTGCCTCGAACAGCTGGTTTCCGATCACGCTTTCGGCGCTGTCAATTCCAACCAAGGTTGACAAGCTGCCGCGGCTGATTGAAGAGCGCTGGCTGGTGCTGCAGTACATCGCACAACAGGCGGTGGTCGCGCCGGCGCGTCTCATGGGAAACCTCAAGGGGCTGGAGGAATACTCCGATGACCAGATCTGGGCCGCGATCGAAGCGCACCGGTCGGATTCGGGCGCGTCCGAGCAGAGCGCTGATCTGAAGACCCCGGAGTGGGAGATTTTCACCGCGGCGGACCCAGCCCGGAACAACAAGGATTTTCTGCTTCGTCCGGTCGCGGCTCCGACGGGATTTGCGCCCTATTTCGAAAAAGTCGTAATGGTCGAGCGACTGCGCGAGGTCAGAGCGCTGACAGCCTTCACCAGGATCGAATCGCCGGGAGATTTCTCCGATCCGAGCGAGATACCGGCCGTACTGAAGGCACCACTGTGTCGCGGCGCTCCGCATTGGGTGCCGGTCTCCGAGGTAAGGGGAGAAGGTGTCTTCCTCCAGTTCAGCGATGAGGCGATCCGTGAGTGGTGCAAACGCGTCCGGAATCGCGAGGCGGAGTTTCGGCAAGCGCATTTCGCCTGGCGGCGTATCCGCCGCATCCCCAATCCCGAAGCCGGTTATCCCGGCATCCGCTACGCAATGATTCATTCGTTCTCCCACGCCTTGATGCGGCAACTGTCGATGGAGGCCGGCTACACCGCGGCAAGCATTCGCGAGCGCATCTATGCGAATGATGGAGATGGGGATTTGCCGCCCATGGCGGGACTGCTCCTATACACGGCGGCCCCGGACAGCGAGGGAACCTTGGGTGGATTGGTGTCTCTCGGTGAACCGGACAAGCTGGGGCGGCTGGTGACCCTGGCGCTCGAGCAGATCAGGCTTTGCGCCTCGGACCCGCTTTGCGCCGAACATCATCCGGCCAGGGATGGCATCGTCTCGCTGCATGGTGCGGCCTGTCACGCCTGCATGTTCTCGCCCGAGACATCGTGCGAGCGCGGTAACAAATACCTGGACCGTAGCCTCCTTATCACCGCAATGGGCTCGTCCGTTCCGCCGTTCTTTGGTGAAATCACTTGAGCGGCGCGCTGCCGGCCGACTTGCTCGAGCGATTGTGCAGGCTCGGTGGAACGTTGCCCGAAGGCATCTGCAGTGAACTGGCTGCCGCCATTCGGAAAGCCGGGACGTTGTCGGATCACGAGGAGGTGATCAATCGAGTACTGCCGCGCCTGCGATCCGATAACCGAGGGTTGCTCGCCGAATTTTCCAATGCGTGGCAGCAGTCAGCGACAAGCATTTCCGGAGCGGAAGTCGCAGCGGCATTGGAGGCCGCTGCGTTCCAGGAACGCAGGCTCCGCGAATTGTCGAATGTTGAGCTGGTTTGGACAGGGCCGACCACGTTGAGTGCGGGGCTGCGCAGCACGGAGCAGGTGATACTGGACATGATCAGCCGCGCCAAACGGTCGATCTATCTGGTCACGTTTGCTGCGTACAAGGTCGATACAGTTGTCGCGGCTCTGCGTGAGGCGATTTCCCGGGAAGTGCGCGTCGCGCTGGTTGTCGAAGACAAAGACGAGAGCGACGGGAAAGTGAACTTCAACGCACTGCCCTTTCTAGCGCAAGGCGAATTGCGGGCCATCAAGGCCTACGTCTGGCCCTCGGAGCAACGCAAGCGAAATGATCGGGGCCAGCACGGGACCTTGCACGCGAAGTGTGTTTTGGTCGACAGCGACAGGCTTTTCGTGTCGAGCGCGAACATGACGTCGTTCGCCCTTGCGCTGAACATCGAACTTGGCGTGCTTCTGAACGGAGGAGATGCGCCGCGGCAGATGGAGAGAAATCTGACGGAGCTGATCCGGACCGGGGTGCTACGAGAACAGCGGAGTGAGGCGTGATCGCGAGGCTACTCTCTAATGGCGGGGCGCGACGTGCCGGGCGGGGTGAGCCGTCGATCGCGATCTGGTCGCGTCATGTCCTGCCATGACCCTTCGCTTCCCCTGCGACTTCGGCGCCGGATGGATTTTGTCCACCCAGTGCGCTTGTTGCGGCGTCTCGACCATGAAGTAAAATCAAAGGCGCAACCATGCTCCCCCACGACTTTCATCCCATCGTCCGGCGCTGGTGGGAAACGCGGTTTTCCACCGGTTCCGGCGGGTCCTCAGGCAGCCTGCCGCCGACCGAGGCGCAGGCGGAAGGCTGGCGCGCCATCCGCCGCGGCGAACACACCCTGATCGCCGCGCCGACCGGCTCGGGCAAGACCCTGGCGGCCTTTCTCACCGCGATGGATCAGTTGCTGCGCGAGGGATTGGATGCATCTTCCAAGGGGTGCGCGTTGCCCGACGAAGTGCGCGTGATCTACGTCTCGCCGCTCAAGGCGCTGTCCGCCGACATTCACAAGAATCTCGCCGAACCGCGCCGCGAGATGCGCCGCATCGCCGAGGAAATGGGCTATCCGCCGGTTCGCCTGACGGCCGCGGTGCGCTCCGGTGACACGCCGCAGAAGGAGCGCGCGGCGATGCTGAAGACGCCGCCGCACATCCTGGTCACCACGCCCGAGTCCCTGTACCTGCTGCTCACCGCCGGGCAGTCGCGCAACATGCTGCAGACGGCGCAGGTGGTGATCGTGGACGAGATTCACGCGGTGCTCGAGTCGCGTCGTGGTGCGCACCTTGCCTTGTCCCTGGAGCGCCTCGATCACGTCTGTGGACGGCGCCTGCAGCGGGTCGGATTGTCGGCCACGCAAAAGCCCATCGAGGAGGTGGCGCAATTCCTCACCGGCGGCGGCGAAGTTCCTGACGGCGCAAGCGCGGTCCCGCATTGTTCCATCATCAACCGCGGCCACAAGCGCCACATCGACCTCGCCATCGAAGTGCCCGGCTCGCCGCTCGAAGCGGTGATGTCCGGCGAAGTGTGGCAGGAGATTTATCAGCGGCTGATCGACCTGATCGAAAGCCATCGCACCACCCTGATTTTCGTCAACACCCGGCGCTTCGCCGAACGCATGGCGTTTCATCTCTCGGAGCACATCGGCGACGAATTCGTCGCCGCGCACCACGGTAGCCTCGCAAAGGAAGCGCGCCTCTCAGCGGAGGCGCGGCTGCGCGACGGACAACTGAAAGTACTGGTCGCGACCGCCTCCCTGGAACTGGGCATCGACATCGGCCACGTCGACCTGGTCTGCCAGATATCCTCGCCAAACCGCATCGCCACCCTGCTGCAACGGGTGGGCCGCTCCGGGCACACCGTCACCGGCCTGCCCAAGGGCCGGGTGTTTCCTCTCAGCCGCGACGACCTGATCGAATGCGCGGCGATGGAGCGCGCGGTGAAGGACGGCGAACTGGACCGCGTCCACATCCCCGGCCAGCCGCTCGACGTGCTGGCGCAGCAGATCGTCGCCGAGAGCGCCGCCGGCGGGGAATGGGACGAGGCAGCGTTGTACGCCCTGTTCCGCCGCGCTTATCCCTATCGAAATTTGACGCCGGACCAGTTCAGCGACGTCATAGTCATGCTCGCCACCGGATACGCCACCAAGCGCGGCCAGCGCGCCGCGCTGCTGCACTACGACGCGGTCAATCGAAAACTGCGCGGCCGCAAGGCATCGCGCATGGTGGCGATCATGTCGGGCGGCGCGATTCCCGAAGTGTTCGATTACCGGGTGCTGCTCGAACCCGAGGGCCTCTTTATCGGCACCCTCAACGAGGATTTCGCCATCGAGTCGCTGGCGGGCGACGTGTTCCAGCTCGGCAATACGTCATGGCGCATCCTGCGGGTCGGCAACGGCGTGGTGCGTGTCGCCGATGCGCACGGCCAGCCGCCCTCGATGCCGTTCTGGCTGGGCGAAGCGCCGGCGCGCAGCGATGAGGTCAGCGCCGCAGTGTCACGGCTGCGCAGCGAAGCCGATACCCGACTCCCCGGCCCCGACGCGCCGCAGCGGCCGGGTGAACTCGATGCAGCGAGCGCATGGCTGATGGAGGCGTACCAACTGTCGCGCTCCGCGGCGGAGCAGATCGCCGCCTACCTGGCGCAGGGCAAGCGCTGCCTCGGCGTGGTGCCCACCGCCGGCACCCTGGTGCTGGAACGGTTCTTCGACGAGGGCGGCGGCATGCAACTGGTGCTGCACGCGCCCCTCGGCAGCCGCATCAACAAGGCGTGGGGCCTGGCGCTGCGCAAGAAATTCTGCCAGAGCTTCAATTTCGAACTGCAGGCCGCGGCCACCGAGGATGCGCTGATCCTGTCGCTCGGTCCGGCGCACTCGTTCGACCTTGGCGACGTATTCCGCTACCTCAATCCGAAGACGGTGCGCGACACCCTGGTGCAGGCGGTGCTCGACTCGCCGATTTTCGAGACGCGCTGGCGCTGGACCACCACCCTGGCGCTGGCCGTGCCGCGCATGCGCAACGGGGCGCGCCTGCCGGCGCAGATCCAGCGCATGATCGCCGCGGAACTGCTGGCGGCGATTTTTCCCGATGCGGCCGCCTGCCTGGAGAATATCCAGGGCGCGCGCGAATTGCCGGCGCACCCGCTGGTGGACCAGGCGCTTCGGGATTGCCTCGAAGAGGCGATGGACCTGCCGCAGTTACTCACCTGCCTGCAGCGGGTGTTCGCCGGCGAGATCCGCTGCCTCGCCAGGGACACGCCCGAGCCCTCGGTGTTCTGCCACGAGATACTCAATTCGGCGGTGTACACCTTCCTCGACGACGCGCCGCTGGAAGAACGCCGCGCCCGCGCGGTGTACACCCGCCGCGCGAGCGAGCCGCGCAACGCCGATGACCTGGGCGCGCTCGATCCCAAGGCAATCGAACGGGTGCGCGAAGAGGCCTGGCCGGTCGCCCATACCGCGGACGAGTTGCACGATGCGCTGTTGCTCGCCGGATTCCTGCGCCTGGATGAATTGCAGGGCCGCGGCGCCGACTGGCGGCCGCTGCTGGATGAGTTGATCGCCGCCGGCCGGGCGGTGCGCACCGCGAGTCATGCGGTAGCCACCGAACGCTTCGACGAATTCAACGCCGTCGTTCCTCAAGCCATCTTGCCGCCGATTCCCGAACGGCTGCGCCGCACCTGGACTGCTGAGGATGCAATACGCGAACTCGCGCGCGGCCGGCTGGACGTGCTGGGGCCGGTGACGGCGCGCGCATTGGCCGATTCGTTCGATTTTTCCGATACGCCGCTTATCGATGCGGCGTTGCATGCTCTGGAAGCGGAGGGACGCGTGCTGCGCGGCTACTTCACGCTGAACAAGACCGGTAGCCGCCTGATCCCTACGCAGCGCGCGGAGAGCGGCGTTCCCGCAGCAGCCAACGACACACCGCTCGAATGGTGCGACCGGCGCCTGCTGGCGCGCATCCACCGCTACACGCTCAACCGGCTGCGCGCCGAGATCGAGCCGGTCAGCGCCGCCGATTTCATGCGCTTCCTGCTGCACTGGCAACACGTCGCCGGCGACGATCACCTGAAAGGCGTCGAGGGCCTGGCCGCGGCGATCGGGCAACTCGATGGCTACGAATTGTCCGCCGCCGCCTGGGAACGCGACGTGTTGAGCGCCAGAGTCAGCGACTACGCGCCCGAGCAACTCGACCTGCTGTGCCTCAGCGGCCGCGTCGCCTGGGGCCGGCTCACGCCGATGACAAGCGCCGGCCGGGCGCCGCTGAAAAGCTCGCCGATCGCGCTGATGCTGCGCGAGCATACGGCGCTGTGGTGCATGTCGCCGGAGCCGGAAGCCGCAGCCGGTGCGCTGCCATCCAGCGATGCAGCGACCGCCACCCAAAACACCGACGTTGCCGCAACAACCGGCCTCACCTCGGACGGACGCGCCGTGTACGCCGCGCTGCGCGCGCGCGGCGCCTCGTTCTTCCACGAACTCGCGGCCGCCACCGGCCTGCTGCAAACGCAGGTCGAGCGCGCCCTCGGCGAACTGGCCGGCGCGGGCCTTGCAACCGCCGACAGCTTCAGCGGCCTGCGCGCCCTGCTCACCCCGGCCGACAAGCGCAAGCCGCTCAATGGCGGCATGCGCCATGGCCGCTCGGCATACGGTGTCGATACCGCGGGACGCTGGGCGCTCCTTGCGCCCGATCGCAACCCCGATATCGAATCGAACGCAACAACGCCTGCGCCGAACGGCGCACCGACCGGTGACACCGCGATCATTGCGGCTCGCGCCGACGCCGGGCGGGAAGCGTGGATGGACATCACCGCGCGCACGCTGCTGCGCCGCTACGGCGTGGTGTTCCGTTCACTGCTCGCGCGAGAATCGCATCTGCCGCCCTGGCGCGACCTGGCGCGGGTATACCGGCGGCTGGAAGCGCGCGGCGAGATCCGCGGCGGCCGCTTCGTCAACAGCTTCGGCGGCGAGCAGTTCGCGCTGCCCGATGCGGTGGGACGCCTGCGCGCGGTGCGCAAGCTGGAAAAGCAGGGCGAGTGGGTGGCGCTCTGCGGCGCCGATCCGCTCAACCTGGTCGGCATCGTCACGCCGGGGCCGCGGGTTGCGGCAATCGCGGGCAACCGCGTGCTGTTCCGCGACGGCTTGCCGATCGCGGCGCTGGAAGGCGGCGAAGTGCGACGATTGTCGCCCTCGGACCTGCAGCACGAGACGTTGCGCACCTTGTTCTGGCGCCGCTCCAGCGAACTCCAACTGAAACTGCGCAACCCATCCGAAGCCACGCGCAAGCGCTGGCAGACGCGCCGGAAAGAAAGAGAACTCGCCGAAGACCGGCTCGCGCCGGCAGCGCCGGCGGCCACCAGGAAAGCGCTGAGCACGCACTGAATACTATACTTATTTTTGTCGTCAATCGCCTGCTAACGTCCGTACCTCGTGGACATTTATAATATTTCTTCTGAAATTACGGTGATGAAGCACCTGTCTCGGGCAAAGCCCGTGCCGTAATCCGTGACATTTACCGGTAAACCCGCTCCGCTTGCAGCCTTCGCCGGGTGAAGATGTGAGCAAAATTGAAGATAAGCCGGATTCCGCACGGTTCGGGACATCGCGAGGCATCTGCTCGCGCCACGCCGGCTACCCGGGCTCAGATTGCGGCCGGATTGATTGTCTTATTCCTTGTGCTATCCTTGTATGTTGGTAAGGAATCTAATAGGAGAAAGGAATCGGAATGACTGTAGCCACGCTTACCAGCAAGGGGCAGACTACCATCCCAAAGCAAGTGCGGGAACATCTAAAGCTCAATCCCGGGGATAAGCTCGATTTTGTGATCGAGTCCGAGGGGCGCGTCGTCATCAGGCCGGCCAAGCTTGACGTGCGGGAGCTTAAGGGGTTGCTCAAACGGCATGACGGGAAGGTATTGTCAATCGAGGAGATGAATGCCGCTATCGTCAGAGGCGCGGCCGGCAAAAGATGATCGGCCTCGACACCAATGTTTTGGTCCGTTATCTGGTGCAGGACGATCCGGCCCAGACCAGGCAGGCGAACGCACTGATTGACCGCGCCGCCGTCCAGGAGACGGCGATGTTCATCAACCATGTCGTCATGTGTGAGTTGGCTTGGGTGCTTGGCCGCGGTTATGGGTATGCCAGGACGGCTTTGGCCGCAGTCATCGAAAAAATACTGCTCGGCAGGCAATTCGAGATTGAGAAGAAGGACCTGGTCTGGACTGCGCTCGCCAACTTCAAGGCGAGCCGGGCGGATTTTGCCGACTGTCTGATCGGCGTCATAAACGACCTGGCAGGGTGCGAATCGACACTGACCTTCGACCGTTCCGCGGCGTCATTACGGGCCTTCAAGCAAGCCTGATCCGCCGGGTCCGCCGCCCCATCGAGGCCGGCCCTGCGAGGAGCCTTTAGGTGGTGCGACGCATCATCTGCGCGGTACGTCAATCTACTTTTCGGGCAGGCAGGCCTTGCGCAGGGGGACAACCAGCGTTCCCCGTCGGCGGGTAGCATGAACATCAGCCGGGCCAGAACAAACAGCTTGCGGGTCGCAGGTGCGGTCCTGAACAGGGCGGGCTTCCTTTTTTCAAGGGATTGGCGGAGCAAACAGACGGATTCAAACGCGGCGGCGTAGCAGCGACATCGGCGCCAGCCAGGCGAGCACCTTCCCCGCGAACAGGCCGATGCCGGCGAAAACCAGCGCTGCCGCGCCCAGATTCCAGGCAAGGATCATCACCGACGCATCGAAGTCGTGAAACAGCGACATGGCGGTACTGCTGACCGCCGCCACCGACAGGCCCACGGCAGCCGCGACCGGGCCCGGCCGGATCAGGGCGGCATGCCGCAGCATGACCATCATGATCAGAAACAACGGCAGGCTCGCGAATACCAATGTCGAGAGACAACGCAGCGTTTCCCCCGGGAGCTCGCTGCCCGGATCGAACCGCACCCACTGACTGAGGCAGCCGTACCCCATGGTGCCGATCCAGGCGAGCAGCGACGGCAGCGGCAGCATCAGCCACGCCCGCGAGCGGTCCGGCAGACTCAGCATGAAGGCGGCGATCGCCGCCAGCACGGCGGTGAGGAGCGCGGCGCCCACGCCTATGACGAATACCGGCTGCTGCAGCCTGAGCGCCAGATCGGCGCGCAAGCCGTGATTCGCGCCAATCAGCGTGAGGATCACCGCGGCGAACAGCAGCCAGGCGGCCACGCGCAGCACCGGGTGGCGCAGGCGCCGTACCGGCCGCGCCTGCGCGACGAGGGCATCGATGACTTCGGGGGTGGTAATCATGATTCGCCTTTCAGGGCGCGCCTCAATGACTTGATCGCGCGGTGCGTTGCCACTTTCAGTGACGCTATGGTCATGCCGCTCGCCGCGGACGCTTCCTTCAGCGACATTTGTCCCAGTTTCAGCAGCTGGACCGCCTGCTGCTGCGCCGGAGGAAGGCTGCTCACCGCCTGCCTCAGCAGTTGCGCGTCGCCGGCTTCGCCGGGGGACGCGGCGGACAAATGGGCGATCTGCTCATGCTCCTCCTCGAGTTCGGTTTCCCGGGCGCGGCGCCGGCCTTGCCGCCTCAGGCCGTCCACGACGCGCCGGTTTGCGATTGCGACCAGCCACGGCCCGAACGGACGCCCCGGATCGTAGGTGTTGCGGATCGCATGCACCGTCAGCAATGTTTCCTGGACCACGTCCTCGCGGTCACCCTCAACTGAAAACGCCTTTCCCGCCCGCCATCGGATGTAAGGCGTGATCTCGTCCAGCAGACGGCGATAGGCGACTTTGTCGCCGGCCTGGGCGCGGGACATGAGTATCACCCAGTCCAGTTCGCCTAATCGCTGAGCGCCGCCGGGCGCGGGCTCGTCCGGTGGAGCACTACCCACCAGATTCAGCCGCCGGGTGATTTTTCCGGATACAGACATGGGTTGCGTGCCCCTTGGATCTTTCGGACGCCGGGTGTCTTTCGTTCCTGATGGTTCGTTCTTGCTTCGCCAAAGGTTACCTCCGCCCGGTCATCCGCGCCGCCGCGGCGACGGCGAAAGTAACCTTCTGGCCCGCGCCGGCGAACATTCGGATACAGCCCCACCTGGCGGGCTCAAACACGGAGATTCCACATGAACAAGTACGTACTGGCTGCATCAACCCTGACGAGCGCGGTGGGCATGGCGCTCGCCCTTCAGGCCACGCCGGCCCTGGCGCAAAGCAAGGGCATGGACATGAAGGACATGCCCCAGGCGGTCAAGGACAACATGGGACGCATGGCGAAGGGCAAGCTGGAAAAGTGCTATGGCATCAACGCCGCGGCGAAGAACGACTGCGCCGAGGGCGCCCACTCCTGCGCCGGGCAGGCCACCCAGGCCCGCGATCCCAAATCATTCGTGCTGCTGCCGGCGGGCGACTGCAGCAAGATCCAGGGCGGCAAACTGACGGCCACCTGATCGCGGAACGTGTCCGCGTCTGCCTCTGCTGTTCCACCCCACCCCGCTGGGAAGGGGCAGATCCCGGCGCAGGCCGGGATCGGACTGCGTTTCCGCCATCACCGCGAGGTGCTGGACTCGCGCCCGGCGGTCGCCTGGTTCGAGGTCCACACCGAGAACTACATGGGTGGCGGCGCGCCGCTTGGCTGTCTGGACGCGGTGCGCGGCGACTATCCGGTTTCGCTGCACGGCACCGGCCTGTCGCTGGGCAGCGCGCAGGGCCTCGATGACGCGCATCTGGAGCGCGTCGCGCGCGTGGTCGAGCGGGTGCAGCCGGGGTTGGTCTCCGAACATCTTTCGTGGAGCACGGTGGACGGGCATTACCTCGCCGATCTGCTGCCGCTGCCCATGACCGAAGAAGCGCTCGAGGTGGTCTGCGCCAACGTCGCCCGCGTCCAGGATCGACTGAAACGCGCCATCCTCGTCGAGAATCCCTCCTCCTGCCTGCGCTACCGGCATTCCACCCTCCCCGAATGGACGTTTCTGGCGGAAACCGCACGGAGAACCGGCTGCGGGGTGCTGTGCGATGTCAACAACATTTACGTGAGCGCGTGCAATCACGATTGGGATGCATCGGGTTACCTGGCGGGCCTCGCGCCGCAATCCGTCGGCGAAATCCATCTGGCCGGCCATAGCGTGCGCACGCTGGAGGGCGGCCGCGAGTTGCGCATCGACGACCATGGCTCGCGCGTTGCGCCCGCGGTGTGGGCGCTGTACGCGGAGGCGCTGGCGCTGTTCGGTCCGGTGCCGACCTTGATCGAGTGGGACACCGACGTGCCGGCGCTGGTGGTGCTGATGGAACAGGCCGGGCACGCGGCCGGTCTTATGAATGAACACGGGAATGAACACGGCCATGCCGGTCGCGACGCCCTCGCTGCTTGAACTGCAGCGCGCCGTGGCGCGCGAGTTGATTTCGCCCGGCGAAAGTCCCGCTGCCGAATTTGTCCATACCGATGGCATCGCGGCCTGCGACCGGTTGAACGTCTATCGAAACACGTATGTTTCCACGCTGGTGTCCGCCCTGCGCATCGCGTATCCGGTGGTGCACCGGCTGGTCGGAGCGGCATTCTTCGAGGGCGCCGCGCAGTTGTTCGGCCAGGCTCACCCGCCGCGCTGCGCCTACTTGAATGCGTACGGCGCGCTGCTCGGCGATTTTCTGTCCGCTTTCGAGCCCGCGGCGTCGCTCCCCTATCTTCCCGACGTGGCCCGGCTCGAATGGGCGGTCAATTGCGCTCTGCATGCGCCGGATATGCCGGGGCTGGACGCGGCGCGCCTGCCGGCGCTTGCCGTCGCCGATCCGGCGCGGCTGCGCTTGGTGCCGCATCCTTCGGTGACCCTGCTGCATTGCCGCGTGCCAGCCGACGCAATCTGGCGCGCCGTGGTCAATGAGGACGACGCGGCGCTGGCCGCGGTGAACCCGGACTCGGGTCCGGCGTGGCTGCTGGTCGAGCGGGCGGCATCGGACGTTCAGGTGCTGCGCCTGCCGGAACCGGCGTGGCGCTTCGCGGCACAGCTCTGTGCCGGCGCGGCATTGCAACACGCCCTCGAAGAAGGCTGCGTTGGCGCCGACGCCTGGCTTGCGGATCATCTCGCCGCCGGCCGCTTTGTCGATTTCGTTGCTTGAACGTTATTCCTGTCCGGAAAGGGCTTTCATGAAGCTGCTCGCGCGTCTGATCAACTGGCTCGAGTCGGTTCCCTATTCGCTGCTGGCAATGCCCCTGCGCTTTGCCGTGGCGACGGTGTTCTGGAATGCGGCCATGACCAAGCTGGCCAACTGGGACACGGCGATTGAATTGTTTACCGAGGAATACAAAGTGCCGCTGCTTCCCCCCGAGTTGGCCGCCTACATGGCGGTATCGATCGAGCTCGCCGCGCCGGTGCTGCTGGTGCTGGGCCTGGCGACGCGCGCCGCGGCGCTGGTGCTGCTCGGCATGACCGCCGTCATCGAAATTTTCGTCTATCCGCAGGCCTGGCCGACGCACCTGCAGTGGGCCGCGATGCTGCTGGTGTTGCTCTGCAAAGGGCCTGGTGCGGCAGCATTGGATCGGCTGGTATGTCGCTGGACCGCGCGGCAGCGGGCGTGGACGGCGCAGGCAGGGAAACGCTGACAGCAGCTCTGGCAACGCTTGATTCCCGGGCGCGATGCTCGCTTGCTGCGCTGCTTGCCGGAGCGCGCGCGATTGGCTGGTGCGGACCGACATGAACAGCTGCCGCGCACGTCGTGCGCAACATCGGGAAGCAGTGCCAGTTCAATGAAATACCGACCGGTGGGGTGCAGGCTGCGCTATTCGAGCAGGTTGACGAGACCAACGTCGCCGCCCTGCGCCCAGGCTGCCGCGCTTGCGACTAACAATAACAGTGCCAGAAATCTACTGCGCATATTCTTACTCTCCCATCCCGGCAGAACCGCCCGGCCGTTGTGTTCCTTGACGCCGAGGACAATGCAGCCGCCGCCGAGGTTGTGGAAATCATTCGCGAACGCGCGGATCGTGTGCAGATCCGATCCAATTTCACCTCCGCCCGATCGAGAAATCCTGGCCCGTCCGAACTGCCGCTGCGCGCCGGCGAGGTGATCGAATGAAACGTCGGCTAAGCGCCCGCGCCCTTCAAAACCAGGTCGAGCGCCGCGGCCGGCGTCACGACGCGCGTGCCGCGCAGCGTACTGCCGGACAGATGACCGAAATCCCGGCCATCGCCCGTCACCAGCAGATCGGCCCGCGCGTGAATAGCCGCCCCGAGGATCGGCGCGTCCTTGAGCGGCAAACCCTGTGCGCGCGCCCATTCGACCAGGACGGCGGGTGCTTCGGCGACTACAGTGGTCTTCGCGAGGGCATGCTCGAGCCGGTGCTCGAACCCGGCAGACTTGAGTGCGAGGTTGCGCCGGGCCTCTTCCAGCACGTGCGCGGAAGCGAGCAGTTCACACCGGCCTCGGCTCGCCAATGCGAGCAGTTCCTGCGAGCGCCCCTGTGCGCGATGCGCCGCGGAGAAAACGACGTTGGCGTCGAGAAACAGCCTCACCGCTTGCGGCGTGCAAGCACTTTGCGCACGCGGGCCGCCTCGGTCTGCGTAAGGCGGTTCGCGTCCTCGAACTCCTTCATGCGCGCTGCCGTGTATAGCTCGACGGGATACACGGCAGCGGGCCGCAAAATCACGGTGCCGTCGTCGCCCGCCTCGATGAGCAGCGTCGCCGCGCCCTGTATTCCCATCTTTCGCAGCACCGCCGCGGGCAACGAGAGCTGTCCCTTCTTGCCCAGCTTGATCGCTTCCATGCCATTCTCCGGATTCCGGGAATTCGGATTATCACATGTCCGGGTCACCGGACGCGACAACCATCCTGACAGGGACAACCGGTGGCACCGGCGACCGGCGAACACGGCCTCGGTCACGTGATTTTCTGACCGCGCCGTCCAACCCCGGCACCCCGGCGGGCATCCCTCTGCATTGACCTCAGGCCGCTGACGCGGAGTCGGGCGGCGGTCTTCCTGAGGCGATCCGCCCATGAAAGCATGCCTTTGGCGTGCCTTTTTTTAATATTCGCAGCGTATTTTTTCCCTTTTAACTCCCCAAAGGATACCGCCATGAACAGCAAACTCGTCTCATCCATGATCATTACCGCATTGTGTCTTCCCGTCGCCGCATACGCCGCCGATGACAAGGCGACCAGCAATAAATCCACGGTGTCGGAGAGCATCAAGCAGAACGTCGGCGATTCGGTCATCACCGCGAAAATCAAAGCGGAAATGGTGAAGGACAAGAAGGTCAGCGCCATGAAAATCAACGTCGATACCGATGGCAAGGGCGTCGTCACCTTGAGTGGCAACGCCAAGGATCAAGTGGAAATTGACGAGGCCGTGAAGATTGCGCGCAGCGTCAAGGGCGTCACCTCGGTGAAGAACAACATCAAGGTCAGCGCCAAATGACCGGTGCCGCGATTCGACGCTGAACCTCGCCTGGCTGCCTTCGCGGCGGGCACGGATTAACCAAGGAGAAATACTATGCTGGGAACTATTCTTCTGATTGTGCTGATACTGGCGCTGGTGGGCGTCATCCCCACCTGGCCCCACAGCAAGAGCTGGGGCTACGGACCTACGGGGGGTGTGGGATTGGTGCTGCTGATCATTGTTGTCCTGCTTCTGCTGGGTGGAATCTAAGAGAAACTCTGATTAACCCAAACCGCGGACGGCGTAGCGAGAGGCGGGCGCTACAAGTCCTTGATTAGAATTGTCCTCGCTCGTCCGCGCAGCTTGCAAACAGCGGCCGCCTCGCGACACAACTCACAGTTCTTCAGAGTTTCCTAAGGATTGGATTGTTGCAGGCGTCTGCCAGGGAACCGGCCCACGCCGGTTCCTTTTCGTGTTCACGATCGATACGCTTTGCGTCGCAGCACGCACGACATCCGGCTGATGCGTCAAGTATGGGAACCGGGCCGGCGAATGGCAGAACCGCCATTCCAGGCTCGAATCGTCCCCTTTATCGTCCCCTTTGCCTCCACGCGGGCAGACTCCGGCCCATCCCGCTTTCCCATCCTGGACGCCACGATTCTGCAGGGAAGTTGACCATCATTCTAAATTTCATTAGAATGTTGGAATGAATCATGTAAAAAATCATCTGTACGAGCAGGTGGCGCGCATCGGCAGGGCCGTCGCCAGCCCCAAGAGACTGGAGTTCATCGAACTGCTGTGCCAGGGCGAAAAATCCGTCGAGGTCCTGGCTGCGCAGGCGGAAATCAGCGTCAAGCTTGCCAGCGCCCATCTGAAGCAATTGCGCCTCGCCCGGCTGGTCGAGACCCGCAAGGAAGGCAAGTACGTCCTGTACCGGCTGGCCGGCACCGGTGTGGCCGACCTGTGGGTGATGCTGCGCTCGGCGGCCGAGGAGCGGCTGGTTGAACTGCAGGTGGCGCTCTCGTCCATCGTCGAGCATCGCAGCGAACTCCAAGCGCTCGACCGGAAAACCATTCTGAAGAAGGCGGCGGCCGGAGACGTGCTGGTCCTGGACGTGCGGCCGGCCGACGAGTTCGCCACCGCCCACCTGCCGCACGCGCGCTCGTTGCCGCTGGGCGATCTCAGGAAACGGCTTGCCCGGCTGCCGAAAGACCTGCCGGTGGTGGCGTACTGCCGCGGCCCGTTCTGCCTGATGGCCAGGGACGCGGTCAGGATTCTGCGCAACAAGGGCTACCACGCCTTCCACCTCACCGACGGCGTGGCGGAATGGCGCGCCCATGGACTGCCCATAGAGGCGTGAACCGGCCATGAAGACCCTTGCCGTCCTCAACGATGCGCCCTGCGGCAGCGAGCGCACCTGCAATGGCGCCCGCCGCCCGGGCCGGCGAGGCTCCGCTGTTTTGAGACAGGAGGCCGCCCATGTTTTTCCGGCAACGACCGGCAAGTAACGCCACCCTTTCCTACTTCTTTGGCTGCGCCGGCGCGGGCAGGGCCGTCGCCGTGGACGTGGTCGCCGGCGACGAGGACTGGTTCGTCGCCGAGGCCGGCGCCGCGGGCGTGAAGATTGCGCACGTCATCGACACGCACCTGCACGCCGACCACTACTCCGGCGGTCCCGCACTGGCGCGGCGCGTCGCCGCGCCCTACTACCTTCACGAGTACAACCAGGGCCGGGTCGGGTTCGACTTCGCACCGTTGCGCGACGGCCAGCGGCTCGAAGCGGGCAACGTGCTGGTGGACATACTGCACACCCCCGGCCATACGCCCGACAGCGTTTGCCTGCTGGTGCGCGATCTGCGGCGCGGCGACGAGCCCTGGTTCGTGATCACCGGCGATACGCTGTTTGTCGGCGCCGTCGGCCGGCCGGACCTCGCCGGACGGGAGCGCGAAATGGCCGCGCAGTTATATGACTCCCTTCATGACAGGCTGTTGGGCCTGCCCGCCGATCTCGAAGTCTATCCCGGCCACCAGGCAGGCAGTGCCTGCGGCGCGGGACTGTCGGGCAAGCCGGCCTCGACCATCGGCTTTGAGAAGCGTTTCAATCCGCTGCTGGCGCTGCCGCGCGCGGCGTTCATCGAGACCATCACCGCCCAGATCCCGCCACCACCGCAGGACATGGAGTGCATCGTCGAGGCCAATCTGCGCGGCACTACGCCGGCCGCCGCGCGCACTTGAAAGCGGCGCCGCCGGACTTCGGCATCCGCGCCAACCTCGGCCAGGTGCTGCAGCAGTTGCTGCAGGTGCTGCTGGTGGGCATGACCATCGGCATGATGCGCAACGTCGTCCCCGCGCTGGCCGAGACCGAGTTCGGCGTGCCGCGCGGCTCCTTCATGCTGCTGGTGGCGTTCGTCGTCGCCTTCGGCTTGGTCAAGGGCGCAATGAACTTCGTCGCGGGCCGCCTGGCCGAGCGCATCGGCCGCCGCCGGGTGCTGCTCATCGGCTGGCTGATGGCGCTGCCGATCCCGCTGCTGGTCTATTTCGCCGCCTCGTGGAGCTGGATTGTCCTCGCCACGGTGCTGCTGGGCGTGAACCAGGGGCTGGCCTGGTCGATGACACAGACCGCCAAGCTCGACCTCACGCGCGCCGACCAGCGCGGACTGGTGATCGGGCTGAACGAATTTTCCGGCTACACCGGCGTCGCCATCGCGGGTGTGGTCACCGGTTACGCCGCCTCGCTGCTCGGCCCCCGCGAGGGCCTGCTGTGGTTCGGCGCGGCGGTGATCGGCGTGGCGACGCTGCTCGCCTGGCTGGCCGTCACCGAAACGCTGCCCTGGACGCATGCCGAGGCCGGGGCTCGCGCAGCGGCTGGCGCAGCGTCAGGCCCGCGCCCGCGCTACCCCGCCGGCGTCAGCGAGCGTCCGACGGCTGGCGAGATTTTTGCGTTGATGAGCTGGCGCGACCGGCGCATGGCCGCGCTCTGCCAGGCCGGCCTGGTGGAGAAGTTTGTCGATGCGCTGGTGTGGGTGTTCTGGCCGCTCTACCTGCACCAGCAGGGTGTCAGCCTGCCCGGCATCGGCTGGATCGTGGGCATCTACGGCTTCACCTGGGGGGGCGCACAGTTGATCACCGGCAAGCTCTCCGACAGGATCGGCCGCCACCGGTTGAATGTCTGGGGCATGTGGGTGTGCGCTGCGGGCGTGGCGCTGCTGCCACTGGGCAGCGGCCCGCTGTGGTGGAGCGCCTCGGCCGCCGTGGCGGGCCTGGGCATGGCGATGCTGTATCCCAACCTGAGCGCAGCGGTGGCTGACATCGCCCACCCGGGGTGGCGGGCGTCCGCCATCGGCATCTACCGCTTCTGGCGCGACCTGGGCTATGGCATCGGCGCGCTCGGCCTGGGTGCGGCGGCGGCGCTCGGCGGTCGCATCGAGGCCGCCTTCTGGTTCGTGGCGGTCGCGATGGGACTGTCCGGCCTGGTGCTCCATCGCTGGGGCGAAGAGACTCACCCGCGCCTCAACCCCGCCCGCTGAATTCCCGTGATCCCTCTCGCGTGGACCAGGAAATTCAAGCGCCTTTCCTGACCTGCCATACAACGGTTTTCTTCGCCTCCGCCAGCGCCTCGGCTTCGGTATCGAACCGCAGATGCGCGTGGCGGTTGAGCGAAAACCAGCCTCTGCCGTCTTCGTGGTCGCGCCGGTATTCCTCGAAACCATGGCTGCCGTCGGAGCGCTCGAACACATCCACGCAGCGGTCCCCGGCATCGTTCTCCAGCGAAAACGCAACGCGCACTTTCGTGTTCATGGCCTTACAGCCAGCGGCGCACCCGCGCGCGGTAGGCCTGGTAGGTGTCGCCGAAACGCTGCGCCAGCGCGCGTTCCTCGGGCTCGATCTGATAGCGGTTCATATACGCGGTGAAAAACGGCAGGACGACGAACGCGAGCATGTTCGCCAGATAAACGCCCCAGGCGAGCAGCAGCAACGACAGCCCGAGATACATGGGATTGCGCGAGTAGCGGTACAGCCCCGAGGTCACCAGCGCCGCAGTGGACTCGGGCTTGAGCGGACTGATGGTGGTCCTGGCACGCAAGAACGACGCCACGGCCAGCGCCAGGATGGCCAGACCCGCGGCCGCCAGCAGCAGCGCCACCGTGACGCCGGCGGGCAGTTTCAGGCTGAGCGACGGCAACACCCGGGCGACCAGCCACATTGCCGCGCCGGCGATCAATGTCACTGCCGGCGGCGGCACCTTGAGCTCCAGCGGCGAAACGGGCCTCATGCCGATGCCATCCGGGTCACCCGGGCCACCCGGGAGGGCGGCTCAATGATGCGCTGTCCGGCTATTGCGTAAAACCTTCCAGCAGATCCATGGGGTCGCCATAGCGTTCGGCGAGCTTGACCACTTTCGGTGACTTCAGCGCCGTCAGAAAGCCCTCGTCGAGCAGGGTGTTCTTGCCGGCCGTGACGGTGGTGTCGAAGCTCACCAGATCCATATGCACCGGCGGCTCCTCCCAGTTCGGCAGCGTCAGGCGGATATAGTCGCTGGGCTTGGCGAGGTCGATGCCGAAATGCAGGCCGCCCGGGGAATTGGGCCCCGCCGGATAGATCTCGAATCTCGGCCATTTCGGATTGTGGCCGCAACCCAGTTCGATCAACTGCCCGCCGATCAGCATGTCGCGAAGGATCTCAGCCTCCCGCGAGCGGCCCTCGACGGCGACGATGCGGTCGCCCTCGAAACGCACCCCGATCTTTTCCTCGAACGGCTTTTCGAAGCCGACCGCCCACTGCGGGTAGAGCGTGCCGCTCATGGTGACCTCGGCGTCGGGGTCCTCCTTGAATGCATAGCGGTCGTACAGGTTCGGCCCGTGCGTGGCGATATAGTGAATGTAGCAACCGGGCTCATCGGCGATGGCGTTGCCGCGCCAGCGGGGCGTCGCCAGCATGTTGCTGCGCATCTCCTGGGTGAAATGGATCGCCATGTCGCTGCCGCGCGCGTCCGCGAAACGCAAGTCGAACTCGCCGGAGGTCGGGTACTTCTCGGCGTTGGCGCGCACGATCTCCCCCAGCAGATCGAGCGGGAAGCGGGCATGCGGCGTGTGCAGCAGGTCCAGGTTGCGGAAGAACGTGATCTTCACCCAGCGTTGCCCGTGCTTGCGGCGAAGATCGATGAAAAACGGATGGATCACCGACTGGAACCAGGTCGAGACAACGAAGTCGGCGTCCGCGACCAGCGGCTTGACGTCCGCCGGTACATCCGAGAGGGTGGTGTTGGCCGCCATATAGCCGGTGAACGTCGCGCCGCGGGCCATGGCAAGTCCGCGTATCGCCTGGACGACGCGCGGGTCGATCAGCGCATCGAACAGCATGAACACCTTCTCGCCGGGCTTGAAAGCGAACACCCGGGAGAAATTGTCCAGCGCCTGATGGTATTCGGCGACGCCGGCGGTCGGGCGCGGCTTGTCCGACGACAGGGCGTGCATGGTCGCCGAGCGCAGAATGTCATCGCGATCGATGCGCTTGTGGGTCTTGTAGGCACGGCTGTCCGCCGGCGCGTTCCTGGATGCACGGGTAGCGGCACGGCGCGGGGAAATCACATCGGATTGCATGAGCATTGCCTCCTTGGATGGGCGGGTTGGCCCCGCGTGGTGTGAATGTGAAATGGCCTACCGTCCGGCAAGTATCTTGCCGTATTCGGCTTCCAGTCTATTGTATAGGGCGGCGTCCTTGATCTCCTGCTGGGCATCCGGATAGGCAAGCGTCTTGCCTTTGAGCATCTGCGCCGTCTTGGTCTCCGGCACCAGGTGGTTGCCGCGTTGCGCCACCGCCTCGTAGGCAAGCGCGCCGTTCTTACTGCCCAGCCACTTCAGCAGCAGTTTTGCCGAGTTGGGGTTCTTGCCGTATTTCAGGATCACGCCGTAGAGCAGCGCGACCGGCGTCGGATCGAGATATACCCATTTGACCGGCGCCCCTTTCTCCACCGTGGGCAGCGCGGTGTGATAGATGGTGAAGGCGATATCGATCTCCGCCGCGCCGACAGCCTGCGCGGCCGTGTAGGTGCTGCGGAACAGCCGCGGCTGAAGTTCGGCGAATTGCTTCACGTAGGCGCGGGTCTTTTCCTCGCCCCAAAGCGGCACGAAGTTGACGAAGCCATTCACCCGCGCCCAGGTGCCGATGCGCTTTTTCCACTTGGAATCGAGCAGCGCCTCCCAGCTGCGCGGCACTTCCGCTTCGCTGACCTTGGTGGTGTTGTAGAGCAGGCCGTAACTGGGCGTGGTGACCGCAACGATGTAGTCGTTCGGCGTGTGCACCGCCGAAACGGGAACCTGCAAGCCCTTCCAGTCGATCTTCACGGCGAAACCGGCGTCGATGTAGTTCTGGATACCGGAGGGAGTATCGATCAACACGTCTGCGGTCGGGCCGCCGGCCCGCAGTTCCTGGGTGACGCGCGCCGTTTTCTGCGCGCCGGGGACTTCGAGATATTCGAGCCTGGAAACGAACGGGTAGTCTTTCTGGAATTCCCTGAGAATGCGCTCGCCCTGTTCGCGCGGCAGGCTGTCGTACCACAGAATGGCGCCTTCTTTCTTTGCGGCGGCGATCGTTTCGTCCAGGCTCTCCGCGGCAGCGGGCAGGGTTGCAAGCGCCGGCAGCAATGCCCATGCCGCGATGCCGGCCAGCCGGATAGCGCGGCGCAATGGTGTATGTACGGCGGGGGGGTGTACGGCGGGGGGGTGTACAGCGGGGCGGTGTACGACGCTCTGGGTCAGACCGGGCTTTTTCATCGTTCCCTCCTTTGGTTAATCGTTGCTCAATTGAATTGAATTCGGCAGAAAGCCGCCGGGTGAAACCCCGGCATCAGACAAGCTTCAGGGTCTGCCCTATCCCGGCTCGCGTCGCCCGCTCGAGGAGCATGGCGCAGCTTCCCAGGTATTCTATCGGTACGCCTCCCGAGCAGAACAGGGTTCGCTGATCCTCCGAGGTGCGCCCCGCCAGACGCCCCGCGACCACCGCGCCGAGGTCGCCCAGGATATGTTCGCGGGTGATGGCGCCTTCGCGCAAGGGGATCAGGATCTCGCCTTTCTCCTGCATCGCCTGTTCCATGTCATCGACGATGACGCGGCTGCGGCGCACCGCTTCGGTATCGACCTCGCGCATCTGCGGATAGTGCGCGCCCACCGCGTTGCAATGCGCGCCCGCGCCGATCCATTCGCCGCGCAGCACCGGTTCGCGGGAGGTGGTGACGGTCACCAGGATATCCGCGCCCTCGGCGGCTTCGCGCGCCGAGCCGGCTGCGCGTATGCCCACCCCGGGCAGCATGCCCACAGCCCAGGCGACGAAAGCGTCCCGCGCATCCGGCCTCCGGCTGAAACAGCGCACCTCGGTCAGGCGCCGGACTGCGGCCAGGCCCAGAAGCTGGGTGCGCGCGTAGGCGCCGGTGCCTATCATCCCGACCACAGCCGCGTCGGCCCGCGCCAGGTAGCGCGTCGCCACGGCGGCCGTGGCGCCGGTCTTCCACAGGCTCACCGGCTGGCCGCGGACCAGTCCGGCCAGTTGTCCGGTTTCGGTCGAATACAGCACCACCCACAGCTCGATTTGTCCGGCGAGGAATCCGGCCGAGTAGAGCGCGCTGCCCATCATGCCGGCCGCGGGCAGCGTCGCGCCGCCCACCCGCAGCGATTTCGATTTCGGCGATTCCGCGCGCGGATCGACCAGCATGTTGAAGCGCGGCATCACCTGCGCGCCCCCTTCGCCGAGCGACCGGTAGGCCGCCTCGATGGCCGAGATGTGATCGGCCATGCCGACCATGCCTTCGGCGTGGAGGCGCTCGATGTCGGGCAGGTCGAGCAGCAGCGTCATGGCGCGACCGGCGCAAGATCGTCGGGCAAGGCGAGGCAATGCGCCGGCCGCACGTACAGGGAGACGCTCTGGTGCAGCGGGAACGAGCGTTCCGGACGTCCGCGCACCCGCCATTCCCGGGCGCCGACGGCGACCAGGTAATCGACGACCTCGCCGAGGAACACGCGCTCCACGATGCGTCCGGCAAAGACATTGTGCGAGCCGCTGCGGCCGGGCTGCGCCGGCTCGCCCTCGGCGGTCAGTTCCACGTTCTCGGGCCGGATCGACAGCGCCACTGCGTCGGCGCCGCGCGCGGCGTCGCTGAAGACACACTCGAAACTGCCCATCCCGGTCTCGACCAGGCCGCTCGCAGCGGTTCCCGGAGCGGCGCGCACCCTGCCTTCGACGACGTTGGTCGAGCCGATGAAGGACGCGACGAAGCGGGTCGCCGGGCGGTTATAGATGCTCTCGGGATCGCCCGACTGGACGATGCGCCCGTCGCGCATCACCGCGATCACGTCGGACAAAGCCAGCGCCTCGATCTGGTCATGGGTGACATAGACGGTGGTAATGCCGACTTCGCGCTGCAGCCGGCGCAACTCCAGGCGCATCGCCTCGCGCAGCTTTGCATCCAGGTTGCTGAGCGGCTCATCGAGCAGCAGCAGGTCCGGCTCCATCACCAGGGCGCGCGCCAGGGCGAGACGCTGCTGCTGCCCGCCGCTCAGACGAGTGGCCGGGCGCTTTTCGTAGCCGCCCAGTTGCACCGTCCGCAGCACCCGCGCGACCATTCCGGCGAGTTCGGCGGCGCCGATGCGCGTCGCGCCGACCCGCAACGGGAAAGCCACGTTTTCGAACACGTTCATATGCGGCCAGATTGCATAGGACTGGAACACCATGCCCATTCTGCGCTTGTTCGGCGGCACGAACACCGCGCCGGCCGAGTCGAAGACCGGCTTGCCGTTGACTTCGATCAATCCGGAGTCGGGCCGCTCCAGGCCGACGATGCTGCGCAGGGTGGTGGTCTTGCCGCACCCCGACGGCCCCAGCAAGGTGAAGAAGGCGCCCTTCGCGATTTCGAAGTTGACCCCGTCCAGGGCGTTCAGCGTCTTTCCCTCCTGCGCCTGGAAAGTCTTTCTGAGATCTCTGGCGGTCAGCATTGAATACGGCTCTCCTGGAATCGGCGTTGGGCGGGACGACGCTAGGCGCCGCCGGGCTGGCGTGTCAGCCGGGCCATCAGCGCCACCAGAGCGCCCAGCGCCAGCATCAGCACGATGGCAATCGCCGCGGCCCGCGCCGGTTCCCCGGTCTCCCAGAAGCTGAACAGTATCGTGGAAAGGACTTCATTGCGGCCCGACTGCAGCATCACGGCAACCGAAAATTCGCGCAGCGAATGGACCATCACCCACAGGAACAATGCAAACATGGCAGGCCTGAGCAGGGGCGTGACGATGCGCCTCAGGTTCTGCGCGAGGGAGGCGCCCGATACCACGGCTGCCTCCTCGAGTTCGCGGTTGATCTGCATCATTCCCGACTGCATCATGCGGGAGGCCAGCGGCAGATAGATGATGAGGTGTCCCAGCACGATGATCCAGACCGTGCCGTACAGCGGGATGGCGCGCCAGCTGAAAAAAACGAAAATCAGGGCAACCCCGGTCATCAGGTGCGGCACGCCCATCGGTATCATCGAAAACACATCCAGCAGCACCCGCGCCCAGCGCAGCCGCGAGCGCACGATGGCCCAGGCGAGGATCAGCGCCAGTAGCATCAGCCCGGCCGATGCGGCAAACGCTATCAGCAGCGAGTTGTGGATGCTGTCCAGCACGCGCTCGCTGCCGAAGGTGTCGGCGTAGGCCTTGAAGCTGAGTCCGGCGATCAGGCCCGGTTTGAATCCGGAGAAATAGGGAACCAGGCTGACCCACAGCAATGCGGCAAAGGGCAGCACCACCGCCAGGACAAAATAGCCGCTGATGAAGCAGGTCGCCGGAATCCTCCAGCCCCTGAGCGCGAAGCGCGCCGCCTTGTAGCCCTTGCCGCTGATCGCGGCGAATCGCTCGGCATGGCGGGTTGACCTTTCGTATACCACCAGCGCCAGCAGCAGCAGCACGAACAGCGAGGCGTTGATCGCGGCGCTCTCACCGTAGCGCGGCGGCCCCGACGAGGGGTTCATCATGCTGAATATTTCCGAACTCAGCACCCAGACGTTGCCGGGCAGGCCGACTACCGCGGGCACGTCGAAGGTCGCCACCCCGACGATCGCGAGCAAAGTGCCGACCGACAGCAGCGAGGGCATGAGGAAGGGCAGGGATACGCGGCGCAAAGTTTGCGCCGCGGAAGCTCCGGCGACGGTCGCCGCTTCCTCGAAAGTGGGATCCATGTTGAGCACCATCGGCGCCAGAATGAGAAACGCCGTGGGCACATAGGCCAGCCCCTGCACGAAGATCATGCCGCCCAGGCTGTAGAAGTTGAAGCCGTTCTCGAAGGACCCGAGCCAGGGCTGCAGGGCCGTCGGTATCAGGCCGATCCTGGGGCTCATGATCAGCACCCAGCCGATCGCCAGCAACAACGGCGGCGTCGCCATCGGCATCAGCAGTGCGACCCGGAACATGCCGCGCCCGGGAACATCGGTGCGCTCGATCAGCCAGGCGAGCGCCAGCGCGATGACGATCGCCAGCAGCGTGCTGCCAAAGGCGAACAGCAGCGTGTCACCCAGCAGCCGGTAGGTTGCGGCGGAGGACCAGATGCCGATGTAATGAGCGAGCGTCCAGCCCGCGCTCAGGGGCAGGCCTTCGGGCCGGAAGCTGCCGACCACCACCGTGGCGAGCGGCACCGCGGTCAGGATGACCAGCGCCGCCAGCAGCGCTGCGGGCAGCAGCCAGCCGCGTTCTGGCGACAGGGACAGCAGCAGCGTGCGCAGCGTCGCCGTGCGCGACCCGCGCGACGGCGCAATGTCCCGTCCGGCGACCGCTTCCTGGGTCACGTTCCTCCTCGATCTCGGTCGAACCGCTGCGGCTGCATTCATGGAGCCGGCGCCGGGCGCCGGTCGGCCCGATCAGCATACTATCGCAGCCCGTCCAATGCCAGACTGCCGCCGCAACCGCGGCGCGACACCCGCGCGGCACGCATCCCCGGTTTTGCGCGCAAGAGTAAATTTTCAGCTACACGCGTCGTCGCCCGACGGCATTTCGCTTGCATGCTTACATCTGGACACGAACCTTTACCTTTGCGAAATAGCATTGCGCGACGTGCGGCGTTAAGGTAAGTGCATCGCAAAATCGCGACATGCACAAGGAGACTGGAGCCATGAAACGCATCGCACGCATTGTTGCCGCAGCAGGACTCATCGCCGCCGCGCCGGCCGCGCTGGCCGAAGTTCGTGTGTTCGTTGACCTGTTTCCGCCCGTACCCGTATACGTCGTGGAGCCGCAGGTGCGCTATTACCCGGTCCACCCGGCGCCGGTATACGAACAAAGGTACGAACCGGTTTATGTCCAGCCGCGCATCTACCCCTGGCCGCACTTCCGCCATGAGTCGCGCTGGCATGAAGACCGGCATTTTCGCGCCGATGGACACGGCGGCCATCACAACAAGCGCAAACACCACCGCGGCGGTCATCACGATGATTGAACGGCGCGGCGCGGCTGCCGGCAGCCGCGCCGCTCCGGTCACCTGCCTCTCAGTGGTACGTTACTGGTCAACCGCACCCCCCCGATTGCGCGGCAACCCGGTTCCCTGCGGTTAGACTACTGCGATCGGACGACGGCATCCTCCGTCGTGCGGCAACTATCGGGGGGGCTTTCTGGAAGACGCAGCGGGGCCGGACGGACGCATCAAGCGCCTGTACGCGCGCGCCGGCGGCTATTTCGCCACGGCGCTCGATCCGGCGGCGGGCTGGCCGGCACGGATGCTGTCGGCCCTCAAGGCCCTGGCGGCGCTCATCGCCGCCGGCATTGCGCTGCTGTGGCTGTACGTCCTCATCCTGATTCCGTTCACCCCGAGCATCTCCGACATCCGCAAGGCGCGGCTGGATCAACCGAGCGTGCTGCTCTCTGCCGACGGCAAGCGTCTCGGCACGTACAATCGCCTCAATCGCAGGTGGGTCGAACTGGAGCAGGTGTCTCCCCATGTGGTGCGCGCGCTGATCGCCACCGAAGACCATCGCTTCTACCAGCACCATGGCCTGGATTTCCGGCGCATTGCCGGCGCGGCGCTGCGCACCGTCGCGGGCGATGCCCAGGGCGGCTCGACCCTCACCCAGCAGCTGGCGCGCAACCTGTTTCCCGACGAAATCGGCCGGGAGCGCACGCTCACCCGCAAGATCAGGGAAATCATCACGGCGCTGAAAATAGAAAACACCTACAGCAAGCAGGAAATACTGGTGACCTACCTCAACACGGTGCCATTCCTGTACAACGCCTTCGGCATCGAAATGGCGGCCCGCACCTATTTTGACAAGCCTGCATCCAGGCTCGACGTGCTGGAGAGCGCCACCCTGGTCGGCATGCTGAAAGGCACCAGCTTTTATAATCCGGTGCTCAACCCGGAGCGCGCCGTCAAACGGCGCAACCTGGTGCTGTCGCAGATGCGCAAGCACAACGCGCTCGGCGAAGCGAGTTTCGCCGCACTCGCCGGCCGGCCGATCCGCCTCTCCTTCGAGCGCCAACCCGAGCCGGTCGGACCGGCGCCGCATTTTGCCGAGCATGTGCGCAAATGGCTGGTGGAATGGGCCGACCGCAACAGCTACAACATCTATCAGGACGGCCTGATGGTGCACGCCACCGTCGATTCGCGGGTCCAGGCAGCGGCCAACCAGGCGGTGGCGCGGCAGATGGACGCGCTGCAGACAGTGGCCGATGTCGAGTGGGGCCTTCGCGGCGAGCGGCTGATCTCCACCAGCGCCGGCGCCTATGCGGCAATGCGCCGCAGGGTGCAGCCTTTCGGCTACTTCTGGGCCAGCCACCGTAATCTGGTGGACTCGTTCATCCGCGAATCGCTGCAGTACCGCAAGACGGTGGACTCGGGAGTCGCCGCGGAGACGGCACTGGAGCGATTGCGCAAGGATGCCGGGTTCATCGCCGCCCTGCGCGCCGACAAGACGCGGCTGCAGGCGGGCTTCGTTGCCATCGACCCGGCCACCGGCCAGGTAAAAGGCTGGGTGGGCAGCCGGGATTTCAGCGCCGATCAGTACGACCACGTGGCGCGTGCGCAGCGCCAGCCCGGATCGACGTTCAAGCCGTTCATTTACGGTGCAGCGCTCGAGCAAGGCATCTCGCCCGACAGCCGTTTCGTCGATCAGGCGGTGGCGATACCCATGCCCGACGGGAGCGTTTGGCGCCCGGCAGACGTATCCCCACCGAGCGGCAAGCAAATGACCCTAGCGGAGGGGCTGATCCAGTCGAAGAACACCATCACCGCCCAGGTGATGCAGCAGGTGGGTCCGGGCAAGGCGATCGATGTCGCGCGCAGGATGGGGGTCAACCAGAGCAGGCTCGATCCGGTTCCGGCGCTGGCGCTCGGCACCAGTCCGGTCACGCCGCTGGAAATGGTGTCGGGCTACGCGACCATCGCCTCGGGCGGCGACTATCGCGCGCCGCTGTTCGTCAGCCGCATTACCGACAAGAACGGTAAACTGCTGGCCGATTTCGAGTCGCGGGCAAAACGCGCCCTGCCGCGCGGCAGCGCCGATGATTTGCTGGACATGCTGCGCGGCGCCATCGACCGCGGCACCGGTCAGGCAGTGCGCTCGCAGTTCGGCATCCGCGCCGACGTCGCCGGAAAAACCGGCACCACCCAGGACAATGCCGATGGCTGGTTCATACTGATGCACCCTCGACTGGTGGCGGGCGCCTGGGTGGGTTTCAACGACCCGCGCGTCACCCTGCGCAGCACCTACTGGGGACAGGGCGCGCACAGCGCGTTGCCGGTGGTGGCGGATTTTTTTCGCCAGACGCTGCACAGCCGCTGGCTCGACCCGGGCGCGCGCTTCCCGGGGACCGAGGATTTGGTCCTCGAATCGTTGATCGAGCGGATCAAGGCGTGGTTGGGATGGGATGATCCGCCATCGCCGCAACGCGAGCAATCGTCCGACTCGCCGCTCGGGGTGCCCGACCGCATCGCCGGGCGGGTGCGTGAGGCGCTGAACGTGTATGACCGGCTGCGGCGCTGGCTCGGCGCGGCCGGCGGCGAGCGCGGCAGCGGTATTGAATCCTCCCCGCAGATCCGCAAAGAGGATAGTCCGCCGCCACCCGAGGCGCAGCGCCGGCAGCGTGATCGGGCGCAGTGGCAACGCGAATCGGAGGAACGGTTGCGCAACGCGCCCTGACGATGGGCGCTTCCCGGGCACAGTCGGCAACCCGCAGTCGGCAACCCGCAGTCGGCAACCCGCAGTCGGCAACCCGCAGTGGGCGACCCGCAGTGAGCGACCAGTTGTCAACAACATCCTGTCAACAACATTCAATCGGAAATTCATGGATCAACTGGTGGACGCACAAGTCTCCCCGGAAGGGCGCCTCGCCATTCTTTCCAGCGCCGAAGTCGGCAAGTTGCTCGATACCAGCCAGGGCGGCCTGTACGAGGTGTTTCGCAATTGCTCGCTGGCGGTGCTCAACTGCGGCGTGGGCATCGACGACGGCAAGGCGCTGCTGGAGCGCTACCGCGACTTTCACATCAGCATCATCCAGCGCGAGCGCGGTATCAAGCTCGACCTGAAAGGCGCACCCGGCATTGCCTTCGTCGACGGCAGGATGATCAAAGGCATCCGCGAGCACCTGTTCGCCGTGCTGCGCGACGTCATCTATGCCAATGACGAGTTCGTCGGCAATCCGAAATTCGACCTGTCCACCTCGCAGGGCACCACCGACGCGGTATTCCATATCCTGCGCAACGCCGAGGTGCTGCAGCCCATGATCAACCCGAACCTGGTGGTCTGCTGGGGGGGGCATTCGATCTCGCGCGAGGAATACGACTACACCAAGAGGGTCGGCTACGAGCTGGGGCTGCGCGCGATGGACGTGTGCACCGGCTGCGGTCCGGGCGCGATGAAGGGACCGATGAAGGGCGCGACCATCGCGCACACCAAGCAGCGCATTCATGGCGGCCGCTACCTGGGATTCACCGAACCCGGGATCATCGCCGCGGAATCCCCCAACCCCATCGTCAATCAGCTGGTGATCCTGCCCGACATCGAGAAACGGCTGGAGGCGTTCGTACGCGCAGGCCATGGCTTCGTCGTGTTTCCCGGCGGCGTCGGCACGGCCGAGGAGATTCTTTATCTGCTGGGCATCCTGCTTCATCCGAAAAACGCAGACATGCCCTTTCCGCTGGTGTTTACCGGACCGGCGAGCGCGGCCGGGTATTTCCGGCACATCGACCGGTTCGTCGGCGATACCCTGGGCCCGGCGGCGCAGCGGCTGTACCGGATCATCATCGACGATCCGGTGCAGGTGGCGCGCACCATGCACGCCGGCATCGTCAACGTGCGCGAGTACCGCAAGAGCATCGGCGACGCCTACTACTTCAACTGGCACCTGAAAATCGATCGGGCGTTCCAGCAGCCGTTCCTCGCCACCCATGCGTCGATGCGGGCGCTGGCGCTGCGCGGCAATCAGCCGGTCCACCTGCTTGCCGCCAATCTGCGCCGGGCGTTCTCCGGCGTGGTGGCCGGCAACGTAAAGGACCATGGCATTCGCGCCATCGAGAAGCACGGCCGTTTCGAGATCCACGGCGATGCGGCAATCATGGGGCGGATGGATGCGCTGCTCGCCTCTTTCGTGGAGCAGCAGCGGATGCGCCTGCCCGGCAACCGCTACGAGCCGTGCTACCGGATCGTTGCCGACGGGGCCGGCACGGCTGCAAGCCGGGAAGACTCCGGCGCAGCGGACGAAACCTTTCACCTGCCGGGCGATGCCAGTGGCTAAGCCGGGGAAACCTCAGGAAACCTCAGGGCCAGCCCCCCCATTTCCAGCCCCGCGAAATGGGGGGCCCCTCATTTCTTCCGGATTTTAAGAGTTACGCGAGAGCATTGCAGTGTTGGGGACCATGTAACGCGGAGCCGGTTGCTCAACCCGGTGACGGCTGACCGCGTCGAGCGGCGACCTCACCCCGCGCGCGCCCTTGTTCAGCACATGGGTGTAGATCATGGTAGTCGCGACGTCGGAGTGGCCGAGTAACTCCTGCACCGTGCGAATGTCGTAGCCATTCTCCAGCAGGTGCGATGCGAAGGAATGCCTCAGGGTATGTGGCGTGGCGGGCTTGGAAAGCCCGGCATCGCGCACCGCCTGCTTCATCGCGCGCTGCACGCCTTTCTCGTCGATATGATGGCGCCGGGTCACGCCCGAGCGCGGATCCACGGACAGATTGCCCGACGCAAACACGTACTGCCAGGCCCACTCGCGGGCGGCGCCGGGATATTTCCGGTCGAGCGCATAAGGCAGATATACCGCGCCATGGCCCTCGGCCAGGTCTTGCCGGTGCAGCAACTTCACCCGCTCCAGCTGCGCCCCGAGCAAGTCGGCCGACGCCGCCGGCAGCATCGTCACCCGGTCCTTAGCGCCCTTACCCTCGCGCACCAGGATCTCGCCGCGGGCGAACTCCACATCCTTCACCCGCAAGCGCACCGCCTCCAGCAGCCGCAATCCCGCGCCATAGAGCAGCCCTGCCACCAGCCGGTGCGTGCCACGCATCCGAGCCAGCCCGCCTGCGCTTCGGCGCGAGTGAGCACCACCGGCAGGCGCTGCGGCGTACGCGCCTGGGTAATGCCTTCCAGCCACGGCAATTCGACCTCCAGCACCTCGCGGTATAAAAACAGCAGCGCCGCCTTGGCCTGATTCTGCGTTGAAGCCGCGACGCGCCGCGTCACCGCCAGATCGCTGAGGAACGCTTCGACGTGACGAGCGCCCAGTTCGCGCGGAGGGCGCTTGCCAAAGTGCAGCACGAAGCGCTTAATCCAGTCGACATAGGTATCTTCCGTCCGGATCGAGTAATGCTTGACGCGAATCCTGGCGCGCACCTGGTCCAGCAGCCGAGGCGGGGAAGGGGCGGAGGCAAAGGGCACTGAGTCAACGGGGCGCACGGTGCATTTTTCCGGAGATTTAGGGGGTGCTGTGTATTTATACAGTAATCCAATTCAGGGACTTATGCAACGGGTGATCGATTTGGGCACTGCGGAGGTGCGTTTTCTGGGAAACTTCGGGTGTCGAATTTTAGTTATGCGCTCCGTAGGTGACCGATGGCGAATCGACTGATCTTTGTCAGCTGTGGTCAGCTCACAGCAGAGGAGCGGTCCCTCGGGCGCCGAATAAAGGCAGAAATTGACGCGACCGATGGTTACGAAGGGTATTTTGCAGACGCAGTCCAGAATTTCGCGGCGCTTGCGGACCATATTTTGGATGCTCTGCGACGATCCACGGGAGCCATATTAGTGCTGCACCCGCGTGGGCGCGTGCTGTCCGACCAAGGTCACGATTTAGGAGTTCGGTCGTCAGTGTGGATCAATCAAGAACTTGCGGTCTTTGCCTATCGTCAGTTCTTTGAAGGAGCCAACATACCCATTCTGGCATTCAAGCACGAGTCCGTCAGCCTTGAAGGTGCAATGAGCGCGTTTATCATCAATCCGATACCGCTTGGAAACGAGGATGCGGTGATCGCGGAAGTACGCAACTGGCTTGCGACTGTCGCGCCTCAGGGACGACCATCCGAACAAGATGTGTTCGATCAGAAATGGGAGGCTCTTGAAGCTAATGATCGACTGATTCTCGCCGCTTTGATCGAGGAAGGTGGACACAATATCAAGGAGGTAAGCGTTCGCCGGCGTCTGACGGAAGTGCACAATATTGAACGGAACCAGGCGTCAACCCTCGTCCGTGAACGACGTACTGTCCTGAGCACATCCAACCTCGTCAGGCTTCAACGCAATCTCCACGATGGGGATGAATTGAGCTTGCATCCCGCGTGGGAATGGCACGTACGACATGCGATCGCAAGAATGTAGATTCGCGCATAACCGCGCGATCGATCGGACCGTTTCGAAGCGAGCTGACGCTCGCTTCTTCACGGCCGTTCATCGCGGACGTTAGCTGGAAGGACTCTTCCAGCTCAGCTGTCATTGGCAATTGCCTGCATGACGATGAAGAGCAATCGCGTTCCCACGATCCGTTCAACGCTCGCGTGGCTTGTTACCTCCTGCGTAGTACCGGGAGCGCTGTTGGTGGTTGCCCTGATCTTTCACGACTATCAGCAGGAAAAGCGACGACAGGCGCGCGATGCCTTGGCCACAGCGCGTGCTCTGACCTTTGTGGTTGACAAGGAATTGGCTGGAGTGCAATCAGCCTTGCTCGCGCTCGCTACCTCACCCCATCTGGCCGTCGACGATCTTCGCGCATTCCACGTTCAGGCAACCTATGTGCTCCGGAATCAGGCTGCCAACAACATCGTCCTGGCCGAGGCTAGCGGGAGACAGCGCCTGAACACGCTTCGGCCATTCGGCGAGGCGTTGCCCGCGCGTGGTGACTCGGCCCGGTGGCGGCGCTTATTCGAAGAGGGGCGGCCAGTCATATCGGATCTTTTCGTCGGTCCGGTGGCAGGCCAGCCCTTGGTCGCCATTGGCGTTCCGGTACGGCGCGACGGTGCGATCATCTACAACCTCAGCATGGGGATATCTCCAAATCGGTTGAATGACATTCTGGGTCAACAGCATCTACCGCGGGACTGGGTCGGGACGGTTTTCGACAGCACCGGGACCATTGTGGCGCGGACTCATGAAATGGAACGATTCCTCGGAAAATCAGGCCCACCGACCTTGGTGAAATTCATAGGCGAAGTCAAGGAGGGCACCGTTGAGACGGACACGGTCGAAGGAATCCCCGTCTACGCGGTATTCAGCCGATCCGCCGTTTCCAATTGGGCAGTCGCAATAGGTATTCCCAGGAAAAACCTCGCGAATGAACTTTGGTATTCGCTGTGGTGGCTTGTTCTCGGTACGGCGGTAGTTCTGGCGACCAGCCTAGCGCTGGCTTGGACAATCGGCGGGAGAATTGCCCGAACCATTCGCGACCTGACCGGTCCGGCGCTGGCGCTGGGATTCGGCAAGGCGATCACGGTTCCGTCGTTCCATCTGAAGGAAGCCGACGAGGTCGGGAGAGCTCTTACGGAAGCATCGAATCGATTGGTTTTGGCTCAACACCAAGCGCACCATGACGCGCTGACTGGACTTGCCAATCGCGTCTTGTTCAACGAGATCGTTAGCCAACAATTGGCGTTATGCGAGAGAACCAATACCAAAGCGGCGCTCTTCTATGTCGACCTGGATGGATTCAAGGCAATCAACGATAGGCATGGTCACGCAATTGGCGACGAACTACTGCGTGCGGTCTCGCTTCGCCTGAAGGCTGGGATCCGAAGCTCTGACCTTGCTGCGCGGTTGGGCGGGGACGAGTTCGCCATTATTCTGGTCGATGCGCGAGAGGAAACGGTATCAGTCGCTGACAAGCTGCTCCAACGCCTTTCCGATCCCTACTCGATCGACGGAGTGTCGATCGAGATCTCGGCCAGTATCGGCATTGCGTTTTCAGAATCCGAATCAACTGGCGCAGCTCTTTTAAAGCGCGCTGACGAAGCAATGTATGAAGCGAAAATAAAAGGTAAGCGACGCTACGCCGTTGCTATGGGAGAGCGCGTTTAGCATGCTTTCGCATGTGCTATGCGTGCTGTGAGAATTCCATCTATTGAGTATTACGTAACCTTGTGACATGAGAACAATTCAGCCTGAGTCCAGCAAGCCGCGATGATGGAAGAGCGTCGTTGAGCGGATTTGAGTTTTGCGCGAGCGCCGTGATGCAGTTCGGCCAGACTGTCGGGGCAATAATTGGCCAA
>Ga0080064_1000370_pt1 | contig 125619 bp, 93 predicted proteins | sample Subgrocontami54m_FD_69260 | JGI IMG/M metagenome (GOLD analysis project Ga0080064, IMG submission 69260) | Subsurface groundwater microbial communities from S. Glens Falls, New York, USA - GMW46 contaminated, 5.4 m (SPADES assembly) (version 2) ...
GACCGTGGGATACGGCCTGGCGCCGCAGATGTTCGGCCGGCGATTGCGGGGGTGAGGGGGGGCCAAACGTTCGGAGTCCCCCCCCCCCCGCCATCGCGAGTAGCCGCTGGTGCGCTTCTTCCCACCGCGCGTACAGCGCCGCGAGTTCGGCCTGCTCCGCTCGCTGCGCGTCGGCGATCTCTCGCGCCCGGACGAAGTCGCCGTACACGTCCGGATCGGCGAGCAGCGCGTCGTGCGCCGGCTGATTCGCTTCGAGCATCGCGATGCGCGCCTCGATCGACGAAATCTCCTTCTTGAGCGGCCCCTCGAGCGCGCTTCGATTCTGCCGCGTGTCGGCCTTCGTGCGCCGCGGACTCTTGTCTTTGTCCCTGGACGCGCGCGTTGTCGAATCCGGCGCCGCTGGACGCTGTGAGCCGCGGGCCTCCTCGTTTGCGCGCTGCCGGAGGTGCTGCAGGTACTCCTCGAGATTGCCGGGATAGCGCACGACGGTGCGGTCGCGCACGTCCCACACATCGGTCGCGAGCTGATGGAGGAAGCTGCGATTGTGCGACACGAAGAGCAGCGTACCGCCGTAGCCCTTGAGCGCCTCGATCAGTGCCTCGGACGAATCGAGGTCAAGATGGTTCGTCGGCTCGTCCATGACGAGAAAGTTCGTGGGCACGAGCAGCAACTTCGCCAGTGCGACCCGCGCGCGTTCGCCGCCGGACAGCACGCCGATGGGCTTGTCGACGTCGTCGCCGCTGAACAAGAACGAGCCGAGCACTCCGCGCACGTGGCTCTGCGGCTTGTCGGGCGCGAGCCGCGAGATTTCCTCGAGCACCGTCCGGGCGCGATCGAGCGTCTCACCGTGGTGCTGCGCGTAGTATCCCATCGACACGTTTTGTCCGAGGGTGATTTCCCCGGAATCGAGCGGCGTTTCGCCCGCGAGGAGCTTGAGCAGTGTCGTCTTGCCGGCACCGTTGAGACCGACGACTGCAATGCGGCGATCCCGTTCGACGACGGCGTCGAGACCCTCGTAGATGACATTGTCGCCGTACGACTTGCGCACCCCGCGAAACGTCGCGACCTCGCGACCGGCACGCGGCACTTCGGGGAATCGAACGCGCACCTTGGCACGCTCTTCGAGCAGCTCCACGCGCTCGAGCTTCTCGAGCATCTTCACGCGGCTCTGCGCCTGTCGCGCTTTCGTGGCCTTCGCGCGGAAGCGTTCGACGAATGCCTCCATCGCCGCACGCTTGGTTGCGATTCCCGCTGCGCGCGCCACGAGTTGCTCGACCTCCACGGCGCGCTGCTTCTTGTACGCCTCGTAGTTCCCGACGTACTCGCGCAGACCTTCGACCTCGAGCGAGAGCACGTGATCGATCTGCCGATCGAGGAAGTCCCGATCGTGCGAAATGAGAATGAGCGCCTTCTGCGACCGTCGAAGAAACCCATCGAACCAGGCCAGCGTCGGCAGGTCGAGGTGGTTGGTGGGCTCGTCGAGCAAGAGCACGTCGGGGTCTTGGAGCAGCAACGACGCCAGGGCCGCGCGCATGCGCCAGCCGCCGGAGAATTCGGAAGTGTCCCTCTCGAGATCCGGGGTGCGGAAGCCGAGGCCTCCGAGGATTCGCTCCGCGCGATGCCGGCCGTAGCGTTCGTCGAAGTCCGCGGCCTCGACGCTGGCGTCGGACAGTTCCTGCGCGAGGTCCATCTGCTCGGCCGGGTCGGTCGCGACGGCGAGCCGTGCCTCGGCCTCGGCCATGCGAACGTCGAGCGCGTCCCGCCCCGGCACCGCGCGCAGCACCGAGTCGATCAGCGTGCCCGCAGGCAGCGCCGTGAGATCCTGCGGGAGGTACCCGACGCGCGCGTGCTTGCGAAAACCGATTGTCCCGGCGTCGGGCGTGATTTCGCCGGCGATGATCTTCATCAGGGTCGACTTGCCCGTGCCGTTCGCGCCGATGATCCCGACGCGATCGGTTGGACCCAACGCAAACTCGTCCTCGTCGAACAGCGTCTTCTTGCCGTACGCGTGCGCGAGACCCTGTACGTTCAGCAGACTCATCGTGGAGACCTGTTCGCTTGCCGCAAACTCATCGCGCGCGAAACCATTCGACGGCGTCTCGAATCGCGTCGTCCCCGGGGCGCGGAGCGTAGCCGAGTTCGCGGACCGCCTTGTCCGATGTGTAGTGTTCGCGAAGTCGCGACATGCGGATGGCGTCGACGCTCAGCGGTGGATCCCATCCCGTCGTGCGCGCGATCACTTCGGCCGCGTAGGCGATGGGGAACAGCAATCCGCGCGGCGCGCGAAACCGCGGCGGTCGGCGCCCGACGAGCGCTGCAACGCGCGCGAGAATGTCCCGCAGCGTCGTGTTTTCGCCGCCCAACACGTAGCGCTCTCCAATGCGTCCGCGCTCGAACGCGCGAACGTGCCCGTCGGCCACGTCGTCGACGTGCACGATGTTCATCCCCATGTCGACATACGCGGGCATTCGCCCGTGGACAGCATCCGAGAGCATTCGCCCGGTGGGAGTGGGTTTGATGTCCCGCGGGCCGAGCGGCGTGGCCGGGTTCACGATCACTGCGGGCAGCGCCGCGTCCGTGACACGCTCGCGTACGACCTCCTCCGCGAGAAACTTCGTGCGCTTGTACTCGCTGACCATGTCCTCGACGGTCACCGGCGTGTCCTCGTCGGTCGGCGGCCCGTCGTCGCGTGTCGCGAGCGTCGCGATGCTGCTCGTATAGACGACCCGCCGCACGCCGCCCGCGAGCGCCGCGTCCATGACGTTGCGCGTGCCGTCGATGTTGTTCCGCCGCATGACGGCCGGATCGGGCGCCCACAGTCGGTAATCCGCGGCGACGTGAAACACCGCATCGCATCCGCGAATGGCGCGATCGAGCGACGCGGGATCGGTGAGATCGCCGACGGCGATTTCCACGTCGAGTCCGGCGAGATTGTCGCGAGGCGTCTTCTCTCGCACCAGTGCGCGCACGCGATGTCCCGCGACGAGCAGCCGACGCACGACCGCCGAGCCGACGAATCCCGTTCCACCGGTGACCAGTGTTGTCACGCCGCGCGAATAGCACACCCTGCGCGAGAACGCCGCGACGGCCGGCATCACGGCCATCCGTCGCCCGACGGCGGAATCCGAGGCTCGCGCGGGGGAATTCAAAAGTTAAAAAGTTAAATAGTTAACTCCCGGATGAGTTTACCGCTTCGCGTTGGCGATTCGCTCCCGCAACTTTGCGAGATGCTCGGCGACCTTCGCTTCCCAACCGCGCGACGTCGGTGCGTAGAACGTGGCGTCGCCGAGCTTCTCGGGCAGGTACCGCTCGGGCACGAAACCCTCGGGACTCGATCCGGCGTTCGTGTAGCCCGAACCGTAGCCCCACGACTTCATCGCTGCCGTCGGCGCGTTTCGCAATCGCATCGGCACCGGCAGCGCGCCCGACCGCGCGATCTCCTCGCGCACCGACGCGAGCGCGTCGTACGCCGCGCGCGACTTCGGCGCCACGGACAGATAGATCACGGCGTGGGCCAACGGGATGAGTCCCTCCGGCACGCCCAGACGCTGAAACGCATGATCGGCCGCCGTGGCCATCTCGAGCGCCCGCGGATCCGCGAGACCGATGTCTTCCGAAGCGAAAATCAACATCCGCCGCAGCAGAAACAGTGGATCGTCCCCCGCGTCGATCATCCGAATGCACCAATACAGCGCCGCGTCCGGATCGCTTCCCCGCATGCTCTTGATGAACGCCGACGACAGGTTGTAGTGCTCTTCACCGTCCTTGTCGTACCGCAGCGTGCGTTCGCGCGTGGCGCGCTCGACGTCGGCCATGGCAGCGTGCGTCGCCCCCCGCGCAAGCGTTTCGTCCGCAAGATGCTCGAGCAACGTCAGCGCCCGCCGCGCATCGCCGTCTGCAAACCGCGCGATCGCATCGAGTGCTTCGTCATCGACGACGAGCCCTCGTTCCCCGAGCCCGCGCTCAGGATCCGCGACGGCACGCCGCAAGAGCACACACAGTTCGTCCGTGCCGAGCGGGTCGAGACGGACGACCTGGCAGCGCGACAATAGCGCGGCGTTGACGGCAAACGAGGGGTTCTCGGTCGTCGCGCCGATGAGCGTTACCGTCCCCGTCTCCACGTGCGGCAAGAGCGCGTCCTGTTGTGCCTTGTTGAACCGATGGATCTCGTCGACGAACAGCACCGTCCGCCGCCCCGCGCTCTTCTCGGCCTGGGCGAGCTTCACGATGTCCCGAATGTCCGCCACGCCCGCGAGCACGGCCGACAGCGACTGAAACCGCGCGTTGGAGTGCGCCGCGACGATTCGCGCGACGGTGGTCTTTCCGCACCCCGGGGGTCCCCACACGATCATGCTCGGTGCGCGATCCGCGCGAATGGCCGCGCCGATCGACGTGTCGGGCCCGACGCGTGTCGCGTGCCCGACGAGTTCGTCGAGCGTCCGCGGCCGCATTCGATCGGCCATCGGCCCAGGCGCGCTCACCGCATGATCGGCAGCCGCTTCGGCCCCGCGACCGGCGCCACGCCGCCATACAGCGCGTTCAACTCCATCGTGACGCGGTCGGCGAGCTTCGCCGCGATCTCGGTGAACACCTTTGCCACGCTCGACTCGGGCTGCGCTTGGACCACCGGCGTTCCGTTGTCACCCCACTCGCGCACGCTCGTGTCGATCGGGACGAGTCCGAGCAACGGTGCCTTGGCGTGCGCCGCCGCTTTTTCGCCACCGCCGCGCCCGAAAATTTCGTTCCGATTCCCGGCCGCGTCGACGAAGTAGCTCATGTTCTCGACGATCCCAAGAATCGGCACGTTCAACTTCTGGCACATGGAAATCGCCTTGTAGACGTCCATCAGCGCCACTTCTTGCGGCGTCGTCACGACGACGGCGCCGGTCACCTTGACCTTCTGCGCCATGGTCAGCGCGACGTCCCCCGTCCCCGGCGGCATGTCGAGCACGAGGTAGTCGAGTTTGCCCCAATTCACGTCTTTCAAGAACTGCATGAGCGCGCCGTGCAGCATCGGGCCGCGCCACACGACGGCCGTCTTCGGGTCCTCCAGCAAGAACCCGATCGACATGATCTTCACGCCGAACCGCTCCATCGGCTCGATGCGCTTGCCGTCGGAACTCATCGGTCGCCCGTCGATTCCCATCATCGTCGGGATGCTCGGCCCATAGATGTCCGCGTCGAGCAGACCGACCTTCGCACCCGCACGATGCAGCGCCATCGTGAGATTCGCTGCGACGGTGCTCTTGCCGACTCCGCCCTTGCCCGCCACCACCATGATCACGTTCTTCACGTCCGGACACGGATCGTCGCCCGCCACCTGCCGCATCCGCACGTTGGACGTGAACACGATCTCGACGTCTGCCGCGCCCGCGTCCGCCGCCGTCCCGCGAACGGCCTTCTCGATCGCCCCGCGTCCGGCGGTTGCCGGCGACGTGAGTTCGACCGAGAGGGTCACGTGCCCACCGTCGATCACGACGTCCTTCACCATGCCGAGTTCGGCGTACGACTTGCCCGTGCCTGGATCGGTCAGGGTCCCCAACTTGGTCCGCAGCGCTTCTCGGTCGACGTTCATCGGCGCTGTGCGTAAGCGTACGCGCCCCGCGCGTCAACCCTGGGAGCACCGACCGTCGAACGCCCGCAGCCCAACGCGCATCCACCGACTCGCGAACGATTCCGTTGCAACCGGCGTTCAGGTATACCGTCGCGCGTCATGGCCGAGCGCCGTCGAGACGAACCCGCGAAGTCCGCCGTGTCCGACGCACCGCCCGCCGTGGAAACCCCTCCCGCCGCGCGCGCGGCGCCACGCCCGGGCCGCGTTGCCGTCGCGATCTACGCCGTCTGCACGATCGTGTACGCGATCTTCGCCGCCGAACGACTGCGCACGCATTCGCCCGACAACCATTTTTCGTACCTCGCGGACTCGTTCCTGCACCGCACGTTGGCAGTTCGGTGTCCGCCCGCGGAAATCGCCCGAAACGCTTGCCCGCCCGGCGGCGGCGGCAACGACTGGGCGCGCTACTGCCGCACCGACGTCAACCGCGCGACGGGCGAGACGCGTCAGAACTGCCGCTGGTTCGTCGCGTTCCCGTCGTTCCCGGCCGTCGTGTACATGCCGTTCGTCGCGATGTTCGGTCGCGATTTTCCCAACCGTGCGCTCGACGTCGCGCTGGGCGGCCTCGCGCCGGCGCTGCTGTATCTGCTGCTCGAACGGCTCTCGCGCGCGGGTCGATCGAAGCGCTCCTGGCGCGAAAACGTCGGTTTCTCCGCGCTGTTCGCGTTTGGCACGGTGTACTTCTTCTCGGCCGTTCAGGGTTCGGTCTGGTTTACGGCACACGTCGTGGGCGCCTCACTCATGGTCGGCTACGTGGCGTGCGCGCTCGACGCGGAGCGACCGCTCTTGGCGGGAGTGCTTCTCGGCATGGCCCTGCATACGCGTGCGAGCATGGTGTACGCGTCGGTGCTCTTCGGACTCGAAGCCTTGCGCGTCGCACGCATGCCCGACGCGGTGAAGCCCGCAGACGACGCGTCGGTCGCCGCGCGCGCGCTGGCGTTCGTCCAGGGCGTCGACTGGCGCCGGCTGATCCGCCTCGGCGTGGTGTTCTCGCTGCCGATCGTTGCGGCGCTCGCTCTCAAGGCCCTACAAAACAAGCTGTCGTTCGACGATCCGACGGAGGTCGGTTACCGCTACTTGCAAGTGCGCTGGCGCGACCGAATCGATCGCTGGGGCTTGTTCAACTATCACTACCTCGCGCGCAACCTCGGCATCGCGTTCACGTCGCTGCCGTGGTTCTCCCGAACATTCCCGTACATCGTCATCTCGCTCCACGGCATCGCGCTGTGGGTCACGACGCCGCACTACCTCGAATTGGTGCGCCTGCGCCGCCGGCCGGACGATCGGTACACGCCGTCGCTCGCGATCGCGGCGTCGCTTCTCGCGATGACGGTGCTGCTCTATCAGAACAGCGGCTGGGTGCAGTTCGGATTTCGCTTCTCGAACGACTTTGCCGTGCTGCTCATCGTTCTGCTCGCCATCAACGGCCGCCGCATCGGGAAACTCTGGATCGCGGCGCTCGCGGTGGCGATCGCCGTGAACGCCTTCGGCGCGTGGTCGTTCGACCGACAGATACGCATTCGCGGCCGCACGGTGAGCTTTTACGACAACGACTTCTCGCAGCAGAGATATTTCCAGCCCGACTGACCGCGTCAATCCCGAATCCAAATCCGTCCGTGCAGTGATTGACCTTGGCCCCCGCGCGCGGCAGGCTTTCGCTCGATGCGTCTGCTCCCGCACGAGGTGCTCCGCGCTCGACGACGTCGCGGGCCCTTGATCGCTCTGACGTGGACGTCGCTGCTGCTTCTGGTTGCGTCGGTGTGGTCGCCCAGGTTGCAACCATGGCTGGGAACTGCCCGCGTCGTCTCGCTCATCGCAGCACTCACTGCGACGCTCCTTGCGAGCTTCGCGGCCCTGCGCGGTGCGCGCACACCCGGGTGGTCCGTGTTCGACGAGGCCGGGTGGGTCCTCGGGCTCGGGACGCTCGCGACATTCGCCGGTCTCGAACGCGCGCCGGTGGGGATGCACGCGTTTCTGTACGTCTTCGCGCTGGTGACGCTCGCGTTTCGGGATCCCTCGGGTTCGCTCGTGGTGTTCGCGTGCGCAACGACGGGGCTCGCGCTCGTCGTTCGAACCCTGACGACGTCGTCGCCGTGGTTCGTGCTTCCCATGACGCTCGTGACGCTGTTCGGCGGGTTCGCATTCGTGTCGTTGGTGCTGCAGACACGTCGATTCGTTCGGGCGCTGGCGGAGCGTGACGCGTTTCGAACGGCTCTGCAGCAGGAGCAACAAGGAACGCACACGGCCGCGCCGCGAGCGGAGACGACTGCCAACGCCGACGCGACCGTCGGAAGTGAGAATCGAACGCCTACGCAATTCTTCGACGAGAACGCGAACGCCGACGATCTGGACTTCGAGACATGGGAAGCGCTGGTGCAGAAGATGCGCAACGCGATCGCGCTCGTGTCCGAGAACGCCGGGATCCCGGCCACCGTCGAAGCGGAAACGCGCGGACTCGCTCCGCCGACGGACAAGATTCGCAGCCACCTCGTGCGGCTCGCGGAGGAAGCCGCGTCGCAGACGGCGAAACACGCGAATGCGAGCTCGCTCAATCTGCGACTCCGTCGTGCCGATGGCGGGATCGTTCTCGAGATCGAAGACGATGGCGACGCGGGCGAGTCCGCGCGCGCCAAGCGAACGCTGGCCGCGATGCGTCCGCGCGTGGCTGCGCTCGGGGGCACCGCCGAAGTGCGTCGCGCCGATCACGGATGGGTCACGCGAGTGCGCGTGCCGCACGACCAGCTCAACTGAACGCGTCGCGTCCCCCGCGAGCGTCCGCTATCATCGCGGGGACCCCATGAAACTTCGACTCCTTGGTTGCGCGTTCGTCGTTGCGATCGCCGGATGCACGCGGGGCACGGCCGCGCCGTCGACGCCGGAAAACGTCGGCACATCTGCCGGCACGCCACGCGCTGCCGCGCAGATCGCTCCGGCAACGATCGCGCCGTCGAATGGCACGACGCCGACGACGCTCGGCACGACGTCGCCGACCGCCGCGCGTCCGAGTGTCCTCGAGCCGGGTGCCGTTCGCGCACCGGATCCGCGGCCACGAACGATTCCACCGACGGTCACAGCGCGACCGTCGATTCCCACCGCGCCCGTCACGGTGAACGTCGTTCGCATTTCGGCGAGCGATGGCGAGGACGGTGCAGGGAACACGGTGCCGGCGACCGATCCGGTCGCGATCGATCTGGTCACTCCCGACGGTTGGTCTGCGGGCGCGATGACCCGAACGCTCTACGTTGGAAACCTGCATTTTCACAGCGGCGGCAATCCCTCGATCACGACGCTTCGGTTCATCGTCGCGCGCGCGTCGCTGCTTCCAGCACACGGCGAAGTGGCCGTGCAGTACAGCTCGGATCCAGGCCAACGCCGCGTGCTGGCCGCGTCGCTCCCGGTGCCGCGATGAGCCGGCGCGTCGGGAATTGGGCCGTTCTCGCTTTCGCAATCCTCGTCACCGCGTGCAGTGCAGGCGACTTCATCGGCGACGGTGGCCCGTGGGACGGCGGCGCGGTCGCGTGCATGCCGGGCGGCGCCGGGGACGGCGGCGTGACGTTGCGTTGCCCGGGCAACATCGATCTGGGCTGCGTCGGAAGCGCTGGGCGACGCGCATTCTACGCCGCGCCGGCGGCCACATGCACGGGAGGGCCGCTCACCGTCCGATGTCTCCCAGAGAGTGGATCGACGTTCATGCCGGGCGACACGCAGGTTCATTGCACGGTCGCGGCCGACGCCGGGCCGATGGCCGCGTGCGACTTCGTGGTGAGCGCGGGCACGTCGGGCGCATCGCGACTTCGATGCAACGAGACGTTCGAAGCTGCCTGCACGGGGGCAACGACCATGGTGCAGGTGCCGGCGCCGATGTCGGACAACGCCTGCGGTGGACGAATGGGTGCCGTCACGAACGACGCACCCGCGGCCGGATTTCCTGTCGGCGACACGTTCGTTCGGTTCCGGATGGGCGACGACGTCAACTGTCTGACGCGCGTTCGCGTGCTGGACCGCGCGGGGCCGACGATCATGTGCATGACCGTCCCAAGTGTGTTGCGCACCGTGCGAGGCGCGGTGACGCCGGTGCCCACTCCCGCGGCAACCGATGCCTGCACCGCGAACCCCACGGTGACGTCGGCTCCAGCTTCTACGACAGATCACGGCACGTTCGCTGCCACATTCACGGCGACCGATTCGTCGGGAAACGCAACGACTTGCATGGGCATGGCGACCATTCGCAATGCCTTCGCGCCATCGGGACTGCGTGTCGCACACGCGCAGATCAACGGCACGGGTGCGGGGGCAACGACGTCGGTGACGATCATCTGGGATCACACGCGCGACGCAGACGCGACGGAGTATCGCGTGGAGCGTGCGATGAGTCCCATGGGGCCATGGACGATGGTCGGCACGACCGCGCCCGATCGCACACGCTACGTCGAACCCGCGTTGCCCGCACCCCGCGCGTACTACCGCGTGACATCGTACGTCGACGGGATGATGGGCGGAGTCACGGAGCCCGTGCGCGCGCTCGCGGTGGGTAGCTCCGAGTACGACCTCGGCGTGCAACCCGTGCCGGGACTGCGGATCCCGGCAAACGCGATGGCGGGAACGCCCGCGACGACCAGCGCGCCGCTGCACGCGGTCGTGCGATTCCCGAGCGACCTCACGAACGGTCCCTTTCCGCTCGTGCTCCTGCTGCACGGCAACCACGGCAATTGTCGGCCAACGACGTACGACATGACCGGCACCAATCCCAACCGCGACGACGCGTGCATCACGACGAACGACGGGCGCTGCAGCTCGGGCACGCCGGCGCCGAACGCCCAGGGGTTGTCGTACCTCGCCGAGACGCTGTCCTCGCATGGCTACGTCGTCGCGAGCGTCGACGTGAACGCGATCAACTGCCGAGAGATCGTGAGCGCGACTCGGGTGGACGGATTCATCTCGCAGCGCTCCCTGGTGCTGATCGAACACTTGCGGCGATGGCGCGGATGGAATGCCGCCGGCAGTGCGCCATTCGGTGCGCAGTTCGTCGGGCACGTGGACATGTCCCGCGCGAGCCTGTTCGGTCACTCTCGAGGCGCGGAAGCCGTCGCGCTCGTGCCCCAGATGCTGACGTCGGCCCCCGACGTCGCGGGGATCACACTCGGATCGGTCTTCTCGCTGGCGCCGACCAACTTCGACAATCCGCAACCGGGGAACGTGCCGTACGCCACCCTCGTGCCGATCTGCGATGGAGACGTGTTCACATACAACGGCGTGCAACTCTACGATCGCACGTTGCGAAACGTCGACACGCAGCCCGCGGTGCAGATCTTCCTCGGCACGGCGAATCACAACCACTTCAGCACCGAGTGGCGCTTCGACGATGCCACGTTCGGTTTTCCGACGTGTCGCAGCGGCGCGGTGGAACAACCGCCCGTGCTTCGCGCCACGCTCGAGAGCACCGTCACCGCGTGGTTCGACGGTACGGTCCCCGCGATGGCGACACTGGAGCCATGGCTACGCGCAAGCGGCGATGTTCCACCCGGGATCGATCAATACGCGGCGCCGGCCGATCCGCTCGACATGCGGCGGTCATATTCGAGCCCGCGTTCCCTACGCATAGACAACTTCGACGACGTGGATCTCACGGCCAACCTTCTGAGCGGGACCTACGAGAACGACGGGCCGTTCGCAGACAACAGTCCCCGGCCGTGCACAGGCATCGCGGGACCCGCGTGCGACCGCGCGTATACCTTCATGACGCCGCAAGGGCCGCTGAACTTCGCCTGGCCGCACCACAATCCGTTCGGCCCGCCACCGAACCGCGCCGCAATGGTGATTGCGTGGTCGGCGAATGCCGCGACGCTCACGGCCAACTTGGGTGCCGGCGATGGGACGTTCGACGCATCGATGTACCGGGTTCTGTCCCTACGCGCCGCCTCGAGGTCCAACGCGCTCAATGCGAGTACGCTCGAAACGCAGGACGTCGAAGTGCGCATCACCGACGGCGCCGGGCACACGGCGAGCGCGATGTCGTCGGAGGTCGTCACGCTCCACCATTTGTATCCGAGCATGGCACCACGTGCCGTGCTGCAGAGCATTCGGTTCGCGCTCGAGGGACTCGCCGCGCGCGGGACGCCGCCCGTCGACCTGCACCACTTGCGCAACTTCCAAATCGTCGTCGGTACCGACGAACGTCCGCGTGGCTCGATGCTGTTCGCAGACTTCGAATTCGCGGACTGAGGAAGTCGAGTCGAAGAAGTCGACAGTCGACAGTCGAGAGTTGAGAGGGGGGAGATCGCCAGTCGCCAAGGGGCGGAACTCAAAGTCGTAGTGTGCGTCGCTCACGCGAGTTCACTCGCAGGATCCCCACTCCGAACTCTCAACTCACAACTGTCGACTGTCGACTTCTCTCGACTTCCGCTCACCGCGCCGGCGGGGCAGTGGCGTTGATCCGGCGTCGCTCCTCGATGCGCTGACGCACGGGCTGGAACTGCGTGTCGAGCGCGGCGCGCCGTTCGATTGCTTCGACGCGCGCGCGCCCGTTGGCGGCACTCCCGATGTCGGGATGCGCCTCGGCGTAGGACACGAACTCTTGCCACGCGGTTCGCGCATCGTCCCAACGCCGCAACGTCTCGAGCGTGTTGCCGATCGCCTGCAGCGCACGCAGGTGGTGCAGCGCCTGCGTGGGCGCCGTCGTGGTTCTCGCGATGTCCCGAAACGTCGTGAGCGCGGCGTCTCGGTCGCCCTGCGCGAGTTGCGTGTATGCAATTCCGAGCGAGGACTCGGCGCGTTCGTCGTCGTGCGTCGCGCCGTCGCGGAACGCTGTCAGCGCGGTCCCGTAGTCGCGCGCAACAAACGCGGTATTGCCGCGGTTGATGGCCTGACGACCCGGCGACGGCTGTCGAGCCGGAGTGCGCGCCGCACCGCCCGTATTCGGCGAGCCGCCCGTACTCGCCCCGCCCGAGGAACTCGTGGCGCCCTGCGGCGATTGTGCCTGCGCGACCGCGGGCGCCGAAACCAGTCCAACAGCGACGAAAATGACTGCCCAACGCATGGTGAACCGAACGCTACCAGACCTGCCGGCGAAAAACATCCATCGTTCGGCCCCCGGGGTCGGGCTCAATTCGCGCGCGGCGGCCTCCGGTACACCGACACGATCGGGACGCCGTCATGCGTAAGGACGTAGAACGTCGCTGGACTCTGGTAGGCCTGCCAGATCTGATAGTCGACTTCGTTCATGTGCAACTCGTGATGGACGATCGACAAGTCGGAGTCCGCCGGCGCATACCCCGCGCGGACGCTTTCGTTGACGCGGTGGTCCTGCACCATCATCTCCCACGAGGGCCACGCGGTGTCGTGGATGAAAACACTTCCACCCTGGGGCAACTCGCGGTTGAAGAATCCCACGAGCGAGCCGGTCGTATAGCCCCAGAATTGCCGGTTCATCCCGAGGTCGGCTCCGCCAGGATTGCCACCCGCGATCGGCGTGTACGTGCTGAGACCGAACGGATGCGAATGCGCCGTCTGCGCGAGCGGGGACAACAAGCACACGCCGGCCAGCGCCGTCCCGGGCAGCCACCGCGGTCGAAGCCGCGCACCCAGGACTCGCTCGAGCGCGCGCGCGGTCCATTCGAAGCCGGCGCCCGCGAACAACGCGAGAAACGGATAAAGGGTGAACCAGTGTTTGGTACCACCGAAAATCGGCGTGTTCGGCTTCCACCACAGCGCGAGAATGCTGCCGCCCGCCGCGAGCCACAGGAGATCGGTGCCGCGCGGATCGTCGCCGGGGCGATCGGCGGCGTATTCGCGCAGCGCGAGGAACTTCCATCGCGGGATCGCGGGGACGAGCAGCGCGAGCGGTGCAACGTCGCGCGCGAGGCGTCGCCACCGTGAGATCACGCCGACGAGTGCGAGCACGAGCGTAATGGCGGGCACCGTGATGGCGATCATCACGTACGGATAGCTGCGCGGAAACGGCGGGCGGAACCAGTTGAATCCGAAAAACTCCATGTTGTAGTACGCGTGGTTCCAGTGGAATCCCAGGTACTCGCCGAGGCGTCCCGGACGCCCGTCGGTGGTCAGAAACGTGTCGAACCACATCCACGGCCAGAGCATGAAGAACAGTGCGAAGCCGATCGTGAGCATCGATGCGAACGCGAGCGGGATCGAGAGGCCGCCGACTTTCAGCGCACGCGAGTTGTCGCGGCCCCGCACGATGAACCAATGCATGAGCAACGCGGCGGGCAAGAGCAGCACTTGAAACTTCACGTTGAGCGCGAGGCCCCACGCCACTCCGGTGGCAATTCCCCACGCCGGCCGACCTTCGAGCGATCGCCAGTAGCAGTAGGCGGTGAGCGCCCAGAAGAACATCACCGGTGCGTCGAAGCAGTCGAGATGTGCGTGATAGAACACGCGCGGCATCAACGCGAGACACGCCGCCGCGACGAGTCCGGCGCGTCGCGATACGGCCCGCGTTCCCCATACGTAGACAAGCCAGAGGCACGCGGCCGCCATCACCATTCCGGGGAAACGGAACGCGGTTCCTGCCTCGGCGAAGATCCGGTGCTTGACGTGTAGGTAGTGCCACGAGAGACCGAACAGGGTCTTCATGAGCGACGGGTGCTCGTGATTGACCGTCCACGCAGCGTCGATCGCGGGGCGGGCGAGCGCAACGCGCCGATTCTCCAACAGCAGAAGAATCCACCGCACGTACGACCGGGCGGCCTCGAAGTAGAAGCCCTCGTCCCGGGCGTAGCCAAGCGTGCGCGCGGTGCGAACGAGCAGCATCGTGTACGTACTCGCGATGCCGAGGCCGATTGCGTGGTCCCACCATCGGAACCGCGGCGGCGATGATGCCGGATCGGAGACGCCGGGTGCCGAAGGCGAGTCGCTCATCGCGCGTCCGCCTGGAAGCAGTAGTGACGGTTGCCACCGACTTCGACCGTGACTTCGAACGTCACACGCTGCGTCGTGTTCGCCCAACGCCGCGTGTCGAACTGGAAGAGCTTCCAGCCCTCGCCGTCGGCATGGACGTCACGGCCGATGATGTCGTCGCCGACATACACGGTGAGCGTGATCGGAGCGCCCGTCTCGCCGTGGTCTCCGCCGCGTTCGGCTTCGTACGCGACGACGTGGTGGCCGCGAATCGCGTTTGCCAGCGGCACGTCGTGGAAGATCGTGCGCATCGGAACGGCGACGACGGGGTGCGACCAGATGCACAGCCGCCCGCGATGATCCATGTCTTCGGCGATGGTTCGACCGACGTAGTTCCACGGCTCGCCGCATTGATACCGCTCGGGGCCCGCAAGGGCACCCTGACCGAGCCCGCCGCCCTCGACGCGGAGACGATCGCGGAAATCGCACGCCCGATCGCCACCCGGCTCGTGACGGAACACCTCGGCGCGCGGCGGACGCAAGGCGTCGACGAAATCGAATCGAACGCGAGCGGGCGCGGGGTTTCGCAATCCGCGCACCGTCACGGCACCAAATCGCTGCGACGACACTTCGGGCCATCCCGCGAAATCGGGATGACGGCCGCCGCGAATCGTCGCCACCCACGCGCGCGCGTACGACGTGGCATCCGGCCGCGCGGCGTCCCGCAGCGAGATCATTCTGGCGAAGTGCATGCGCGCGAGGGGATCGGTCCACCACGGCGCGCTCGCGACCAGATCGCCCTCGCGACGCACGCGCGCGATGTAGTCGCGGGCGGCAATCCAGTCATGATCGCGCGGCACACCACGCACGATGGACACGTGCGCGAACAGCTCCCACAGCGCGACCAGCGGCACGAGGACAAACCCGTACGGCCGAACGCGCCGCAACCACACGGGTCCCCCGGCGACACGCGGCGCTGCGGCCCGTTGGGCGGGGGCGGATTCGTTCGGCGGATCGTCCATCGCGGCGGCGGCGGAGGATAAACAACCCGCGGCGTTCGGTCACGCGGCCCTTTCGTGCTCGGGCTCGTGCTCGGGCTCGTGCTCGACTATGCTCCCGATGATGTCGCGCGCCCCCTGGTGCTTCGATCACACGATTGGCGGCATCGCCTTCGCCGCTGTGCTCGCGGCCTGCGGCGCGCGCAGTCCGCTGCGGGAAATCGACGCGGAATTCTCGGGAACCGACGCGCCGGACATCCGCGACCCGATCGACACCGTCGACGCATCGGACGCGTTCGACGCCCTCGACGCGCGGGACGTTGTCGACGCCCCGGACCGCGTCGACGTCTGCATCGATTTCCGCGCCGACCTCCCGCCACGTCCCGCGGACATTCTGTTCGTGTTCGACCGCTCGTCGTCCATGGGATGGAACCTGAGCGGCGGCACGGGCGGGACCTCGCGCTGGACGATCTTGCGCAACGCACTCACCGCGTCGCTGCCAGCGTTCGCCGCGACCACACGAATGGGCGCCATGCTCTTCCCGGACAACACGAGTTCCTGCTCGATCTCGTCGGTCGTCCCAATTCCGCCCGCGATATCGAATGCCGCGGCGGTTCTCGATTTGGTCAATCGCAACGGCCCCGCGGGTCTCACTCCGACATCCGCCGCGATCGACGTCGCCGGTCGCTTCTTCGCCTCGCGCGTGCCCGACGGCCGCGGACGCGCGATCGTCCTCGCCACCGACGGTGCTCCGAACTGCAACGAGAGCCTGCCCCCCGCGACCTGCCCGTGCACGGCCTCGGGAAACCCACGGCCGCCGTGCTCGAGCGCAACGCTGTGCCTGGACGACCGCCGCGCGATCGATACGATCGCAGCCGCCGCGCGAATGGGCGTACCGGTGTACGTCATCGGCATCGACGAGGACGGTCGCGCAGACTTGGTGCGCGTGATGAACGACATGGCCGTCGCCGGCGGACGGCCGAATCCGTCGGGCGCCACGCGGTACTACAGCGTGCGGGCGATGGCCGATCTACCGCGCGCGCTCGATACGATCCAGCGGCTGATCGCGGCGTGCGTGTTCCGAGTGTCCGCGACGCCACCGGACCTGCTGCGTGTGCAAGTCGAAGCGGATGGAACGCTCGTCGCTCACGACGTCACCCACGTCGACGGCTGGGATTGGATCGACGACTCCCGCGCCGAGGTCGCCTTGTTCGGTCCGGCGTGCGACCGCCTCCTGGGACATGCCGCGCGAGTGTCCGCGATCGTTCCGTGCCGCGAATAGCGTCGCCGCGCCATGTGCTTCTCCGCGACGCGCCCGGCCAGTCGCCGGAACGGACGGTTTCCCCTGGCATCGCGGCCCGTTGAGCTCGATCGGAGCACTACGCAAGAACTTCAAGGCGGCGGCCTATTTTGCAGACTGCCGAGCAGGTCATGTCCCCGGACTGACAAGACTTTTGGGCATTTCCCGGGGCGGTACGGACCGTGCTACGTTGGGACGTTGGCGTAGTGCGTCGCGCTCTGCGGAGGACTCGGATGTCAACCGGCCCCATGTCTCGTTGGTTCTGGATCTCGGCGTTCGGCGTGTTCATGGCCCTCGGGGCATGTGCGCCGGGCGAAAATGGAGCGGACGAGTCTGCTCCCGGCAGGGACGGCGCGACAGACGTCGCATCGGGTGGAAGCGACGTGATCGCGCCCCCGAATGTCGATCCGAGCCAGAGTCGGTTTCTCGACACGTGTCTCGACTACGACGGGGATGGATTTGGCGTGAACTGCTCGCGGGGTCCGGACTGCGACGACCGCGACGCGAGCGTCACGAACGAGTGCTATCGTTGCGCCCGTCCCGCGACGGGTTGTGCGTGTCCAACCGAGGGTGCCCGTCGCCCCTGCGACGCGGTGACCGACAGCGACCTTCCGGCACCGGACGGCACGTGCCACCTCGGCGAACGCGTATGCCAGACGGGGCACTGGAGTCGATGCCGCGCACTCGACGGCTCGATGCACACGATCGTTCCGCCAACCTCCTGCGGTTCGTCGTGCAACCCCGAGTGTCGCACGACCATCGTGTGCCCGACGGCCGCGGATCTCGCGGGGCGCGGCACGGGCGTCGTGATCGGCACCGATCCACCTCCCGGATTCTGCCCGGTGGGTTCTGGCCCCGGCGGGATTCGACTGCCCGCGGGCTCGGGCGGTACCGGCGGAGGGCCGACGGGGTGCGGACTCGGAACGTGTGGTGGTGTTTGCTGCTCACCGGGCACGACGTGTTACAGCTACACGGACACGGCCGTGTACCCACCATTCTGCATGGCGGGCGGGCGCACGTCGCCACCGCCGGCCGTGGTGTCATCGTGCGGGACGACCTGCGCCGTCGGTGAGACGCCGTGCGGCTTCCCGCCCGACGTGAGTTGCTGCCCCGCGGGCCGCAACTGTGTGAACAGCCGCTGCATCGCGCCGCAGGCGCGCTGCGTGAACAATTCGCAGTGCCCGCCGGGACAATACTGCAACACGGCGATCGGCAACTGCGTCGTGCGCGATCCCGGCAGTTGCAACTGTCAGGCAGATCCCAACCAGCAGGCGTGCTTGAACAGCATCGTCGCGCAGGGTGGCCAGGTGATCGACAACATCTTCCGCACGCCGAGCGGAGGCGACGCACGCACGCTGCGATTTGCGACGTACGTCCGGGGTCTCGAGGCCTCGCCGTCCGGCTGTCGCACGGGTGTCAGTTCGTCGTCGACGGGCCTGTGCCCAGGCTGCACGCCGACGATCTGCACTTCGTACCAGTGCATCGGATCGCCCGTGGATTTCCCGACGCTGTCGTCGTACACGAATTTCCTCGATTGGCGCTGGACGCAGCACGTTCGATACAACGACCTGGGTGCGGGGGTGGTCGACGGCACAGGCGGCTTCTACTACCCGTGGCGCGGACGCATCATGGACCTCGGCGCCCCCGCGAATCGCGTGGCGCTGTTCCCGATCACGGATCACACGACGGACTCGTGCCTCGAGCCGTTCGAGTACACGGTGTGGCTGTCGGACAATCCCAACGCGACGACGATTGCGCCGACCAACGCGCCCGATCCGGCGCAGTGGAACCGCGCGACGCTCACGCAGATCTTCACGCAGGGCTGGACGCGCAATCCGCGGTCGATTGGAAATCCAATGGACACGAGCGACGTGACCAGTCTCGCGTTCGGTGACGCGGTCGCCGACGCGATGGTGTCGGTGTGGGCGGTCACGTGCGGCTATTCGTTCCGGTACGCGTCGATCGTCGCCGGCAACGACGGCAACCCGACCGGGTCGTGCACGTTTCACAGTTCCGAAGACGAGTTGGACGCGGTGGCGGGTCTGACGATTTCCGGCGACAGCCTCGCGATCTACCACCGGATTCCGTTCGGCGGGTCCGCCGGCCCCGACAGTCTCACGTTCTCGACGCAGGTTCGCACGGCGGACGTATACTTCCTGTTCGACACGACGGGCTCGATGGGCGGCGAGCTTGCCAACCTGCGCACGGGCCTCACGACCGGCACGTTCGTCGCGGGCTGCTCGGGAGGAATCCTCGGCGGGATTCGCTGCATCATCCCCGACGCGTGGTTCGGCGTCGGGTTCTTCGACGACTTCCCCGTGAATCCGTACGGGTCGGCGGGCATCGACTCGGTGTACCGGAACACGCTGGACATCACGTCGAGCCTCCCGGCGGTGACTGCCGCGATCGGCGCGCTGGGCATCCACTTCGGCAACGACGGTCCCGAGTCGCACGTGCCGGCGTTGTGGGCCACGGCATCGGGTGGCGGACTCGGCAGATTCCTGCCGGCGCGTGGAGCATGTCCAGCAGGCGGAGTCGGCTATCCGTGCTTCCGTCGCGGGACGATTCCCATCGTGATGATGTTCACGGACGCCCAGTACCACAACGGTCCGGGCGACTCGTACCTGTACAACGACGCGCTCCTCGGGGGCGGCGGAGCGATCACGTATCCGGCAGCGGTCGCAGTCGCTGGAAACGACACGCAGGCCACGGCAAGAGTCCTTGCGGAAGCGACCTCGTTCCTCGGAACGGGAACGACGCTTGGAACAGCCAACAACCGCAACGCTCCATGCGCATTCAGCAACGCTGGCGATGTCGTCTACCGTGTGAATCTCACGGCGACGCGCTCGATCCATCTCGACACGTACGGGTCCGCGTTCGACACGACGCTGTACGTGTACCGATCCGACGGCGTGCTGATGGGCTGCAACGACGATGCGGGCGGCACGTGGCAATCGGAACTGAACCTGACGCTCGGAGCAGGCACGTACTACATCTGGGTCGACGGATACGGTGCGGCGGTGGGCCGTTACACGTTCCGGTACGGCATTCCGACCGGCGGAGCGTTCGTCTCTCCGCGCTTTCCGGACGCGGTGAACGCGCTCAACGCGATCGGCGCGAAAGTCGTCGTGGTCAACTCGTGTGGTGGTCAGGCGTGGTGCACGCCAGACAATCGCAATCACGGCATCGCCCTCGCGAACGCCACGGGCTCGCTGATCTCGGGCGGCGCACCCGCCGTCTACTCGATCCCATCGGACGGCAGCGGACTGGGCGCAGCGGTCATCAACGGCGTGCGCGATCTCGCGAACTACTCGCGCATGGACGTGACGGCGATCGCGATCGACAACCCGGCGACGCCGGGCGTCGACGAACGCTGCTTTGTGCGCAATCCCGCTGGCACCGCGCCAGGCACGGTGCGTCTCTCGAATCCGGCCATCGGCGAGAGTGCACCGTACGCAGCCACGCGCTGCGTCGATCCACCGGGCTCCGTCGGCGGCATTCCGGTCGTCGCGCGGCAGTGTCTGCCCGGCACGAACGTGAACTTCCGTGCGGAGTTCGTGAACAACTGCGTGATGTCGACCGCCGTCGATCAGACGTTCACGTTCGACATCGTGACCTACGGCAACGGAACCTACGAACTCGGCCGCGTGCCGGTCACGATCGTCGTGCCCGCCAATCTGTACCCGGCGAGTGGCACGTTCACTTACGACGTCGATGCGACGACTTCGTGCGCGGTCGGCGACCAGCCGCAGTGGACGCAACTCCAGTACGTCGCGACCACGCCCGCGGGCACGAGCGTGCGGATCGAGATCCAGACGGCGGCAACGCTGGCAGGTCTGGCCACCGCCCCCGTCGTGTTGCTCGGCATCCAGCCGCCGGCGACGTCGCCGCTGGACATCGGCGCCGCGCTACTCTCGGCGATGCAATCCGGTCGGCTGCCGTTCATTCGCATCCGGTTCACGCTCAACAGCAACGCTGCACGCGATCAGACTCCAACCCTCTCGGGCTACCGAGTGCTCTTCAATTGCGTCGCAGGCACCTAGCGTTTCTCGCGGCGGGCGCGCTTGTGCAGGCGTGCCCGACCGCCCCGGTCCCTGCCGATGCCGACGACATCGTGACCGATCGCCCGCCGATCGACACGGGGCCCGACGCGCCAGACGCGACGCTCGACGTCGCAGCCGATGCGGCAACGGACAGCGTTGGCGATGCGCCACCCGACGCACTGGCCGACGCAGCCCGCGGGGTCGGTTGGATTCGGTTCGTCCACGTCGCACCTGGCGTTGGCACCGTGCGCTTCGTCGCCACGAACGCGCCGCTTTATGACTTCGATCGCGTCGAGGCCGTCGTCGACGAAGGAACGACTTCTGCCTACGTGCCAGCGCTTCCGGTGCCACACATCGTGCGCGTGGAGCAAGTCGGCGTCGCCGACGCGGGTGCAATCCCGATCGCCTTCCAAACGGACGTGTACAACAACGCCGGCTGTTCCGTTGCGCTGTTGGGAACGCTCGACGCTCCCGACGGTGGCGACGACGCGCTGCGAATCGTTCGGATCACGGATCTGCCGTTCCGCGCGGACGCGGGCCAGGCGTTGCTGCGGGCATTTCACGCGGTCGCCGGCGCGCCATTGATGACATTCGGTGCGGACGACGCGTCGTACTGGGTAGGGATTCCGTACAGCGAAATTACCGGCCTCCTGGAGACAGCGTCCGGCGCGCGAACGTTTCAGATCGACTTCGCGGATGCAGCGCTTCCGGGATCACCGCTCACGACTACGCTCGCCGATCGCGAAGCGCAGAGCCTGTTCGTCTACGGTCGCGCGTACGCCGACGGCGCCGTGCCGCTGCGCGTGCTGCGAACCAACGACATCCCGCCCGACCTGTAGGGCGGCGGACACAACCCCCATCCGGCGCCCGAAACCGGGGGAAGGCTTCAGCGCGCCCTTGGCCTTCTCCACCTCCCCCGGTTTTCGGGGGAGGTCGCCGCCAACGGCGGCGGGGGGGGGCGCTCCGCGTTGACTACGGCCCGGCGCACCCGGGTGCGGCCGCGCCCGGCGGAGTAACGTCGAAGCACAGCGAGCGCGGCGGCGCACAGGCCGCGTGCGAGTTACACGGCGAGGCATCCGCGCGACATTCCGTCACTCCCGTGCCCCACGCATCGCGGCAAGTGAACCCCGCAGGACACGGCGCGCTCGCGGAACACAACCCGTGCGGGCCACACACCGCGAGGAACTCGACCGGAAGGATTTCGCAAATGTTCGCGCCGGTGCCGCCGCACATGCCCGTGCGACACGGACCATCGGGAACGCACTCGCGCAGTCCGTCCCCGTCGAGATCGCGGCAATGCGCGCCGAGCAGACACGCGGCGTCGCTGCTGCAACGCGTTGCGACCCCGACGCAGAAGGGTTGCACGCCGGCGGAACCGAAACACGTACCGTTGAACGGGCATTCACTCCCGTCGGTGCACGGTCGTCGCCGATTGACGCACGCTCTCGAGCCCGCGGTGCCTTCGCACGTGTAGCCGTACGGACACGCGCGCGTATCTCCGCAGTCGGCGCCGCTCGCAACGCAAGTACTCCCGATGCACGTCTGCGAGCCCGCGAGGCAGTCGGCGTTGGAGCCGCACGGTCGCCCAGCGGGCTGGCAGCGCATGACGGTGGCGCAACCCGTCGCGAGGCATCGCTGCGACATCGGAGTGCAGTCCGCATCGCCGGTGCACTCGCGCGCGACGGTGCCGCCGTCCAGCTCGCAGTAGCCCGGGATGTGAATGTCGAGCGCGTCGAACGTCGCGAATACATCTGGAGGCAGCGTGGTGTCGATCGGTGGGATGTCCAACGTGAGCAGGTCGAGCCCGCCCTCGGTCGGCCCCGGGACTTCCTCCATCACGGTCACGTCGCTTCCGTCCACCAACGCCGAATCGCCTTGGAGCACGTCACTCCCCGGCACGTCCGGACGAACGACGTCGCTCGGAACGATCGGGACATCCGGGACCGTCACATCGGGGCGCGATGGCCCGGGGCACGCGGCGACAGCACATGCCGCGAGAGCCGCACCGACGACCCCGATGACGCGCGTTACGGACATCGGATCACCCGAACGCTCGCGATGGTTCCAGTCGGGAAGTCGTCGGCCCACCCGACGATGTACGTCCCGTCGCCGCGCGCGGCGATTCGGACGATGTCACCGGTCGTCGCGTCGTCGACTCGACTCGCGCCGTCGCGGGGCGTGAGGTCCGCCGCGAATCGCATCAGCTGGACAGTCCCGAGCGGCGAGCCGCCACGTCGGAAGGCGACGACGAAGCCCGTGCCGTCCACTGCGATGCTGGGCTTTGACAGGTCGAAGCCGGCGGTCGGCACGTCCCGCTGCACGTCCATTACGCGCGTCGTCACGTTCGCATGCCGCAAGTGCAGCGTCGATGTCGCTCCGCGCTCGGCCCACACCACCGCGAGGTCAGCGCCGCGAATCGCGGCGCCCGTCGTGTCCGAGATGATCGTGCCGGTGGTCAGTTGCATCGGCGCGCCGTTCGGAGCGCCCGACGCCATGAGCGGCACGGCGAACAGCTCCCCCGTGGCCGTTCGCTGGCTCACGTAGGACACCGCAACGTTTGTTCCGTCGGAAGCCACATCGAACGACCCCGGCGTCACGCCCGTCGCTGTCACGGGTATCGGCGCGCTCGCAGTGAACGCTCCGGACGAGATGGCCGACGCGAGAAGTTGCATCGCACCCGACCCGTCGTCGCGCGAGCGCCACACGACGATCCACCCTCCCGGCGATGCAACGATCTGCGCGTCCTGCGAGGTGAACGCGTCGTTGGTCACACGAATCGCGGCGCCTGTCGGTGCGCCGGCCGAAGACACTCGACGAACGTACACTTCGATGTTTCCGGCATCGTTTGAACTGAATGCCATCACGTATCCCGTACCGTCCGCGGCGATCGAGCCGCCCTCAACGAGCGGGCCCACGAGTTCGGACACGTTCCCGTCGCCCTGACTCGCGCCGTCGGTGCCCATTCGCGTGAGAAACACGTTGTCGAGTCCGAGGCGCTGCGCACGATTTCCCACGACGAATCCCGCACCGCCGGGTTGCACGTACACGGGCCGCGCAATGACCCGAACCTCCCGGGCGACCTTCACGGAGTCCGCGACGGGCGCACACGGTCCCATCGGTAGCGCGTCGGGCCCTGCGCCGTCCCCACCGCTGCCACCATCCGCTGCGTCGCCGCCGCCACCGCCGTCGGGATTTCCGTCGTCCGAGCCGATCGCGTCCCCGCCCACGGCATCCGCACCGTCCACGCCCTGCACGTCGCCACCGTCGCCGCCTGGCCGCCCGTCCGGGAATTCGCCATCGACGCACTGCGGACACGCTCCGTCACCGAAGATCGTGTCGGGACCGCCGCTGTCGAGACGACCCGTGCCACCGCACGCGACGAAGAAGAGGCACGAGGCAAGGCCGCCCAGAAACCGAATTCGAAGCATGTTCACCCGCACAATCTACCACGCCGCGTGGGATCTACGGAACTCAGTGACGGCGGACACCGCGGAGGCGTGCACGCTCGAGCACCGCCACTGCTCGCGGGTTCTCGGGGGAGCGAGCGACGATCGCGCCGGCCACGCGTACCGCTCGGTCCCACTCGCGGCGATCACACAACACCCGCGCCGTGGCAACGCCGCCGAGATCCGTATGGGGGGAAAGACGCAGGAGCTCGCTCGCGGACACGTCAGCTTCCGTGTGCCGGCCCAAGGCGTCGAGGGCTTCGGCGCGCAGGGACCACACGGCGAGCAGATTCGGTGCGAGCGCGTTCGCGCGGGTCGTCGCGTCGACGACATCCTGCGCGCGGCCGGCGCTCCAGAGAGACCGCGCGTACCCCATGAGCGCCCAGGGATCGTCGGGCTGCATCTGCAGTCGTCGTTCGGCGATCGCGAGAGACTCCGCGGCTTGTCCACACTCGGCCATCACGTGCGCAACTTCGCCGAGGACGAACGGGTCTTCGGGCTGAAGCGACAGTGCGTTTCGCGCGGAGTCGAGCGCGCCGCGTGCATCGCCGTCGTCGAGCAGCACGCGCGCGAGTCGGACGGAATAGAGCCCGTCACGCGGGGCGAGCGCGATCGCGGCCTCGACCCGGATCCGCGCCGCCGTGCGGTGGCCCATGCGATGGAGCACGACGGCCGCGACATAGTGCAGATGCGCGCGCGTCGGGCACTGTGCGACGCCCGCGTTGGCGGCGTGAAGCGCATCGCGGTACCGGCGCTGCTCCATGAGCGACCACGCGTGCAGCTCGTGCGCTCGAGCGTCCGCGGGATCGTCGGCGAGCGCGGCGCGGGCTTCGCGTTCCACCGCGGGCAAGCGGCCGATTTCCGCGAGCGCCTCGGCGCGAAGCACGTGGCGTTTTGCCGGGCCGATCATGGCGCGCGATCGTTCTCGTCGGAATCATCGTGATGCTGCGCCGAGTCGCTGTTGGATCTCGTCGGCTCGGACTCGATTTCGCCGTCCGGAGTGCGCATGGCGTAGATGCCGACGCCGAGCACGGCCGCACACGCGATCAGGACCATTCGCGCGTAGGGGTCGTGGACTTGCGCGATGCCGGCGAGCAACGCGAGCAGCAACACGGACCCGAACGCGCGTGCGATCCCGCGCGAGACGGCACGCTCGCGGCGCATCTCGCGAACCGAGTCCTGCATCTGCCGCACCCGGGGGTTCTTCGGATCGATCCGCAACGCCGCGGCGCATACGTTCTCGGCCTCGACGAACCGCCCCCGATGCCAAAGCAAGCTCGCGAGCGATAGCGCAGCGCTCGGCAGGCCCGGGCGAAGTCGCAGCGCCTCGCGATACGCGCGCTCGGCTTCGTCCCGCTGACCCAGCCCGAATGTCGCAGCGCCGAGATCGGCCCACGCACTCCAGTCGTTGGGCTCGAGTCGCAACGCGTGTCGAGCGGCCTCGGCAGACGCGTCCCACTTCTTTGCAAGCCCGAGAATCCACGCGAGCAAGCTGTGCATGTACGCCTGCGCGGGCGAAAGTCCGACGGCCCGGCGCGCGAGTGCTTCCGCTGCAGCCAGGTCCGCAGCCTTCACGTACACTTTCGCGGCCTCGGAGAAGATCAACGCGTTTTCGTTGTCGAGGGCGAGGGCGATTTCGATGTGCCCGAGGGCGGGGGCGATCTCGCCCGTTTCAGCGAGCGCGAGCGCGAGACGCGCGTGGTAACGACCGATCTTCGGGGCAAGTTTCACAGCCTCGCGAAGTGGGTCGACGGCGGTTGCGTGAGCGCCGCCGGCCTGGTGCGCAAATCCGAGGATATAGTGCGAGTACGCATCCCGCGGACCGGCGGCCACCGCCTGATGCGCCGCGGCGATCGCGTCGTCGTAGCGTCCGAGCCCCATCAGCGAACGCGCAAGGTAGAGGTTGCCTTCCAGGTCGGTCGGATGCAGCGACAGTGCCTTGCGGGCCTCGCGTTCGGCGACGGCGTACCGGCCGATTTCCAGGGCCGCGCTCGCGCGAACCTTGTGGCGATGGGCGACGTCCCGAGGATCCACGGGCGGAGTGTAGCGCGTCCCGATCGCCGTGCCCGTGCTCGTGCTCGTGCTCGTGCTCGGGTGCCCACCGCGAGTTTTCGGGCGTGAGGACAGCGAAGCCCGCCTTGTGAGATCATTGCCGCCATGAACTCTCGATGGATGCGCGCGGGGGCGATGTGGGCGGTTCTCGTTGCGGCTTCGGCGTGCGGCAGCTCGACGGCACCGAACGACGTGCAGGGCGATCAGGGCATCGGGGCCGACGGTGCCCCAGGCGACACCGTGGCGGATGACAGTTCGGTCGCCCCAGACGTCGTTGCGGGCGACGATGTTCTCGTTCCCACGGACGCGCCGCCTGCGATGCGCGGACACATGTCGTTCGTCCCGCCGACGTTGCGCCCCGCCGACGCGCGGCGGCTGATTGTCGTCGGCGACTCGATCAGCACGGGTACCGGCGCGAGCATGCGTTCGCGTGCGTACTACTCGGTGCTCAACAACAACGACGACGCGCGATGGCCGATGGAGATGGCGACGGACCTCACGTCGCATTTCGCTCACGCGATGGAGTTCGTCACCGTCGCCCGCGGCGGCGCGACGACGACCACTGCGCGCAGCATGCAGCTTCCCGCACTGCGAACGGCCCTGCCGCCGCCCGCAATGGGGCACTCGATCGTCGTGATGACCCTCGGAGGCAACGACGTGCAGAGTGCTCTGCTCACCGGCAACCCAACGGGACCCGTGCTCGATTCGGCCATCGGCAACCTCCGCGCGATCGTGCAGTACCTCCAGGACCGCGCGAATTTCCCGGACGGCGTGTCGATCTACGCCATGGACGTCTACGACCCGAGTGATGGCGAAGGGTTCATCCGCGGGTGCTTCTTCAACCTCATGCTTCCCGAGTTCGTCCTCGCACTCGAAGTCTGGCGGACACGGTACATCGCGCTGGCGACGGAGATGGGCTTTGCCGTCATCGACGGTCTCGGGCACTTTCATGGCCACGGATTCCACTACGACAATCGAATGAATCCGTATTACAACGCAGCCGACCCGACGCCGTGGTTCAACGACTGCATCCACCCAAACGATCGCGGGCATCACGAGATCCGCCGCCTGTTCTACGAAGCGATCGATCCCACCTACCGCGTGAACTGACGTCTCGATGCAATGGACCTGTGGTACCCGGGGTGCAACGATGCGCGTGACGTCGTTGCTCGTGCTCGCGTCGCTGGTCGCGTCGGCATCGTGCGCGAGTCCGCAACGAAGCCCGCAAACGACTGCGACGCGCGTCGACTCGGGCGCGGTTCGGACGGTGACTCCGTCGGGCACGCCCATCGGACTCGGCGCGACGATGACGCACTTCACGGTGCCGTCGGCCCTCGGCGCAACGCTGGACAGCCGCGTCGCGCTCGCGAGTGGACCGCTCGTGTTGATCTTCTACCGCGGCGATTGGTGACCCCATTGTCGCGCGCAGCTCGGGCAGCTGCAACAACGACTCGGAGAGTTCACCGCTGCGAACGCGACGCTGTGGGCCGTCAGCGTGGACGGCGAAGAATCGTCCCGAACCCTCGCGGCGGACTTGCGCCTGACGTTTCCCCTAGGGACCGACACGACCCTGTCACTGATTCGCCACTTCGGCGTGGAAATGGCGGGGCGCTCGATCGCGCTGCCCGCGAGTTTCGTGCTCGTCGCGGAGGGTGGCGGGGGACGTATCGCGTACGCGCACGTTGGCGCCACGAACGCAGATCGACCCGCCGTGGACGAACTGATGAACGCAGTGCGGGCTGCGAGGGGAAGGTAGCGCGGTTCCTTCACTGGCCAGTTTCCAGTGGAGTGTGAGCTGGACTTGACTTGTTTCCATTCTAGTGGAAACTGGCCAAACGATGCTTGAGCCTCGCTACTTGGAACAAGCGATTCGTGACGACGCGATCGCCCGGGGCAAGATGGCGTTCGTCAGCGGACCGCGGCAGGTTGGAAAGACGACCCTCGCGAAGTCGCTGGTGACGTCGAAGAACAACTATCACTCGTGGGACGATGAGGACTTTCGCCGCGCGTGGTCGCGCTCACCGCGAGCCGCCCTGGCGAAGGCCGAGCGCGGCCCCGTTGCGCTCGACGAAGTCCACAAGGACCGACGCTGGAAAAGCCGGTTGAAGGGTGTGTTCGATTCCGACGGAGCCGGGGACGGACTTGTCGTGACAGGCAGCGCGCGACTCGATCTGTATCGTCGTGGGGGCGACAGCCTGATGGGGCGCTACCTGCCGTACCGGCTCCATCCGTTCACGGTCGCGGAGCGATCGCTTCCGCCGTCGCCCGACGAGATCCTTGGCGCGACGAAGCCACGTTTCGGGTTTGACGAACTCCTGCGGCTCGGAGGGTTTCCCGAGCCGTTGTTCGCGGGCAGTGAGCGCCTCGCGAAACGCTGGAGCCGGCTGCGAATCGAGCGTCTGATCGCCGAAGACGTACGGGACATTCGCTCGGTGGCCGATCTGTCGGGGCTTCGTGTGTTGGCGGACCTCCTTCCGGAACGCGTGGGCTCGCTGTTGTCCGTGAACGCTCTGCGCGAGGACCTCGGCGTCGCGCACGGGACCGTGACCTCGTGGCTCGAATCGTTCGCGGCGCTCTATCACTGTTTCACACTTCGTCCGTACAGCCGCCGCATCGCGCGCGCGGTGCGGACGGCGCCGAAGTTGTATCTGTTCGACGTACTGCGAATCCCTCCGAGTGACGCGGGACGCCGTCGCGAAAACCTCGTCGCGCTACATCTGCTGAAGGCCTGCGACTACTGGACCGACGTGGCGCATGGTGAGTTCGAGTTGCGCTTCGCGCGCGACAAGGAGGGACGCGAAGTCGATTTCGTTATCCTGCGGGACAACGCGCCATGGCTGCTCGTCGAGTGCCGGTCATCGGATGCTGAGCCGGCACCGGCGTTGCTGCGACTGCGTGAAGCCATGGGACGACCGCGCGCGTATCAGCTCGTTGCACGTCGCGGGTACGATCGCGAGTATCCCGTGCTCGGCGTGCGCGTGATGGACTACGAGCGGTTTCTCGCGGGTTGGGTGTAGCGGAGCCGCGTCACCCGCGCTTGCGCACGAGCAGCGTCCGGGTGATCTCGACGACCTTTTCCGCGATCTTCCCCTCGCCTTTCGACTTCTCAGGCGCAAACAGGTCCACGCCGCTCTCGATCAATCGCTTCGACTCTACGTTCTTCGCGCCCACGACTCGCAACGTCACCGTTCCCGTGTGCGGGCCGTGGTCGGCCTTCGCGAGTACCTTGCTCGCGGCGTACAGCGTGTCGCCCGCAACGACGGGCGCCGGATGCGCGCCGTCGGACAGTTCCATGTCCCACAACGCGCGGCCCGCGGTGTCTCGGCTCGCGAGCGCGAGCGCCCACGCCAACACGAGCCCGCCGTACACGACGCGGGTCTTCGCGAATGACTCACTCGCGCAGTACACCTCGTCGCCGTGCAATGGGTGGGTGTTCCGAAACAGCGTCGCGAGCTGCATGTGCTCGCTCTCGCCCACGGTCCGACCCACCGAGTGCGCGAACACGTCGCCCACGCGGAAGTCTTCCCAGAAGCCGCCGAATCCGCGCAGTCCGGCCGCCGCAGCGCCGCCGGCATGCACTTCCGACGGCAGGCTCGGCAGGGACTGGATGTCTCCCCGGGCATCGACCTCGCGAACTTCGCCCTCTGGAGCGTTCGATCGACCGGCGGGCACCAGTGCCTTTCGCTCGAATGCACACACGATGTTTCCGTCCGCGGTACGCACGTTCGTCCGAACGCTCACGATGCCACGCGACGCATCGGACGTCGGTGTCGCGCCGAGCACGATCGATTCCGCGCGCACGGTATCCCCCGCGTAGCACGCATTCGGAAACCTCACGGACACGTACGCGAGGTGGGCAATCGCCTGCTCGCTGACATCGTGCACGGAAAACGACAATCCCAGATTCAGAAGCAGCAGCGGATGAAGCGGTCTGTCTCGGAGGCCGATGGATGCCGCAGCGATGCGGCTCGCGTACGTCGGTGTCGCGTCCAGGAACGACGCGTCGAACAGTGCGCGCATTCCGTCGTCGACCGTGACTTCCCACGGGTGTTCGAACACGGCCCCGACGCGGAAGTCGTCGAGTCTTCGTCCGAATCGAACGGAGTGAACACGATCGGTCATTCGGCCTCCAGCAATCGACGCGCGATCACGTCCGCCTGGACCTCGTTCGCGCCCTCGAATATCGACAGCACGCGTGCATCGACGAGCAACCGCGACGCGACGGATTCCTCTGCGTATCCCATGCCGCCGTGAATCTGCACGCAGGCGTCCGCGGCCTCCCACGCCGCACGCGTCGCAAAGAGTTTGGCCATCCCAGCCTCGAGGTCACATCGCCGCCCCGCATCGCGTGCGTGCGCGGCGTGTCGCGTGAGCGCGCGCGCGGCCGCCGTGCGCAGGATCATTCCGCCAATCTTCCGCGCGACGCGGGGAAACTCGATCAGTCGCTGACCGAATTGCGTACGGGTCGACGCGTGCCGCACGGACTCGTCGAGCGCGGCCTGCGCGACACCCACGGACCGAGCGGCCGTCTGAATCCGCGCGCGCTCGAACGTCTGCATGAGCTGCTTGAACCCCTCCCCTTCCACTCCGCCGAGCAATCCGCTCGCCTCCACGGCAAATCCGTCGAACGACAATTCGTACTCTTTCATCCCGCGGTAGCCGATCACCTTGATCTCGGTTCCCGCGAGTCCGACGTCTGGAAACTCACAGCCTTCGCGTCCGCGCGACTTGCGCGCGAGAAACATCGAGAGCCCCGCGTACCCCGCGACGTCAGGTCGTGTTCGCGCGAGTACGGTCATCAGGTCGGCCCGTGTGGCGTGCGTGATCCAAGTCTTTTGTCCGTACAGCTTCCATCCGCCGCCCGGTTGCCGTTCGGCCCGCGTCGCGACATTTGCGAGGTCCGAACCGTGATTCGGCTCGGAAAACACCGCCGTGGGCAGGACGCGTCCCGAAACGATGCCCGGCAGCCACTCGTCGCGTTGGGCATCGGTGCCTGCGCCGAGGATCAGCTCGCCAGCGATCTCCGACCGGGTTGCGAGCGACCCGACGCCCAACGACGCACGCGAAATCTCCTCCGTCACGACGCACATGTCGGCCATGCTCGCCCCGCCGCCTCCGTAGCGTTCGGGCAGGGCGAGGCCGAACACCCCCATCGCCGCGAGCTTGGCGATGAGTTCGTCGGGAATCAGCTCGTCGTTGCGGTGAATCCGTTGCGCGATCGGCGCAATCTCGCGCTCGGCGAAGCGTCGAAAGTGCGCGCGCAGTGCGCCCGATGCGTCGTCAGCGTCTTGTACGGTGCCCGCGCTCGCGCGCTTCGCCAGTTCGATCGCGAGTTGCACAAGCGCATCACCGGATGCGTGTCGGCACATCGCGTCGGCGGCGCCGTGCGTCGCGAGGGCTTCATCGATCGCGCCAGTCGTCAGTCCGATTTCCTCGAGACGGCTCGTGTCACACGCACCGAGTGCCACACCGCCGTAGAGCGACGCGCACACTTCCGATGCAAACGCCGTCGCGACGCGATCCGCGATTCCACCACCGTCCCGCGTCGAGAGCGCACTCGCCCATCGGACACTCTGACGCACCGCTTCGGCGTCCGTCGCGAGGTGCGCCAGCGCGTGGGCACTGAGCTGCCGCTGCCGCAGCCGATCGCGCGACAGTCTACCATCGTCGCACACCAACGGCCGAACGTGGGCGCGCGCACGCGCGACGAGCGTGTCCAGCGCGACCACCATCGGCGACGCATCGGCCACTCGGTTCACGCTTCGCTCATCACGCTCGCGGCCGCCATCGCACGCCAGAGCATACCCCGGCGCGACGGGGGCTGCGTCGGCGGTCGCCGCATCTGGAGGTCACCCAAACCCGGTGGACCGCCGTCGCGCGGTTGTTTACCGTGCACCCATGACGACGACGATGCTCCCAACGACGATGGTCGGGTCGTACCCGCGCCCCGCGTGGTTTCGCGATCAACTGGCGGGGCGCGACGTACTCGACGCGTTCAAGGTCATCTACCACGCCGAGGCGTTCGAAGACGCGGTCCGCACCGTGTTGCGCGACCAGGAGGACGCGGGGCTCGACATCCTGACGGACGGTCAGATGTGGTTCGACGACTACGCGATGGGGATCGGGTCGTTTCTCTGGTACTGGCTGGAGCGCACGCGCGGGTTCGGCAGCGAGAAGCTTCCGCACCCGGCGCGAAGCAAGGCCAAGGGCACCGATGCGTTCGCGCTCGACGAGGCGGGCGGCGTCGCGGTTCGTGGGCCGATCGAACGTGGGCCGATTCGCATGGCGGAGCTGTTTCGCATCGCGCAGCGGAACACCGCACGCCCGATCAAGGCGTGTGTCGGTGCGGGACCCGTGCAGTTGTCGACCCTCGCGCACTTCGAAGCCGGGCCCGTGAAGAACCGGTACGATCTGTCGTATGCGCTGTCCGATGTGTTTCGGGCCGAGATTCGCGATCTCATTCAGGCGGGCTGCCGGCACGTGCAGCTGGAGGATCTCGGGGCGTGGATGCCCAACCTCAGTGGGGAGAAGGACTTTGCGTGGGTGACCGACGTCGTGAATCGAACGATGACGGATGCCACCGCGGCCGCGGGCGTGTCGACGTCCTGGCACTTCTGTCTCGGCAATGTGTGGGGTACGCGGATGAAGGGCATGACGGCGGGCGGCTACGGGAAGATCCTTCCGCGATATTTCGATACGACGGTCCAGCAGTTCGTGCTCGATTTCGCGTGCCGTGAAATGGAAGACGTCGCGATTCTTCGGGACCTGCCGAAGAACAAGACCGTCGCGGCGGGCGTGATCGACGTGCGCAGTCTGGAGGTCGAGACGCCGGAGCAAGTCGCCGAGCGAATCGGAAAACTGTTGAAAGTGATCGAACCCGAGCGCGTCACGCTGACGACAGATTGTGGGATGAAGCAACTTCCGCGTCCGTGCGCCGTTCAGAAACTTCGTGCGCTGGTGCTCGGGGCCGCGATCGCGCGTGGGTGACCGGACACCGCCGCTGCCCGTTCTCGCCAGCCCGCTGCGCGCGGGACTCTCGCGTTTTCGCTCCCACTTCCAGGACGCAGACCTCGAGCGCGAGTTTCGACGTGACTATGAGGCGGACGAGATTCCGAAGGCGGCACGGACAACGTACGGCATGTCGGCCGCGATGCTGTCCGTCTTTGCGATCGTCGATTGGTTGGTGCTCACCGATGCCGGTCGTTGGCCGCTCGTCATACGCTTCGGCTTTCTCGTCCCGATCTACGTCGTACTGCTCATTCTGAGCCTCTTCCGCTTTTACGGACGCGTGCACGGGGTCTTGGCGATCGTGGCGCTTCTCTCCGCGATGGGCGCCGTCGCCGGCATCGGCGTGTCGAGTTCCTCGCCGGGAAAGGAACTCTACCTCGCGTCGGCTTCCGCGCTGATGCTGTTCCTCCCCGCGGCGAGAGTTCCCGTCGGCTCGGCGGCGATCGCCGCGCTGCTGGGACCTGCGCTGCTCGTGGCCATCGCGCGGCTCGGTTCGCAATCGTGGACCCTTCAGCTGTTCGTGGCGCTCAACACCATTTCGGTCGGAGTCGGCGCGATCGTGGGTGCGAGGGTCGTGGCGGCAGCGGCTCGCCAGAATTTCTTGCAGCGGCGCCTGATCGAGGCTGGACGGCACCGCTCCGAGCAGCTGCTGCTCAACGTGCTTCCGAGATCGATCGCCGAGCGTCTCAAGGAAGGCGGGGCGATTGCCGATCGCATCGATGAGGTAACCGTCCTCTTCGCCGACATCGTTGGATTCACTCCCATGGCGGCGCGGTTGTCACCGGACCAACTGGTGGCTCGACTCGGCGAGATCTTCTCCGAGTTCGATCGCCTCGCCGACGAGTGCGGCATCGAGAAGATCAAGACGATCGGCGACGCGTACATGGCAGTCGCCGGAGCGCCGGCCCCGTCCAGCTCGGGCGTCGATCAGATGGCCGACATGGCGCTTCAGATGCTCGAGCGCGTGGAGGCGGTGTCACGACGCTTCGGTGAAGTGCTCGACGTTCGCATCGGAATCCACACGGGACCGGCGATTGCGGGTGTTCTTGGGACGCGTAAGTTCGCGTACGACCTGTGGGGCGAGACGGTGAACCTCGCGTCGCGGATGGAGCACCACGGAATCGCAGGGCGGATTCAGGTCACCGACGCGACACGCCAGCGGCTGGGGGATCGCTTCACGTTCGAAGATCGAGGCGAGATCGAAGTGAAGGGCGCTGGAGTCGTCCACACGTGGTTTCTGCTCGGTCGCTCGAAGTCGTAGTGACGCCGGGAGCGGGCGGTCATTGCACGGCGGTCGGAGAAGCACGAGCGCGAGCACGAGCACGACGATGAGGGGAAGGCGGAGGATGAGGAGGATGAGGATGAGGGCATGCTGGAGCCGCGCCCGCGGGATTGCGTTTTGCGTCGCGTGGTGCATGGGATGTTCACGCGACCCGGCGCGCGCCGACGGCAGCATCGACTGCCCCGTCGGTTGGGTTGCGCACTCGCGTGGTGGTTGCGGGCCTGCCGTACTGGCCTGTAGCGAATCGGACGCCGCAGCGTCCGGCGCGTGCGCGTCGTGGCGCAGCGGCGCGAGCGACGGCGGTGGAGTTGCAGACGACGGGCGGGGGCCGTTCGATCTCTCACCGGACGGAGCCATTCTCGGCCGCTGGGTCGAACCGGGTGCGCCCGGCGGACCGCCACGCGAGGATTGGATCCCGCCGGGCGTTCCACCGCGTGACTTTCGCCCGCGCGGGCCCGACTTGAACTGCCCCGCAGGATGGTCGCTCGACGCGGACGGCGCGTGCGCGGCGCAGGTCCGTCCGAGCTGTCCCTCGGGAACCGGCGCGCTGCCCGACGGGACATGCACGAGAACCGGAGTTGGCGACTGCCCGACGGCGCCGTTCGCGGACGTGTCGTCCGAGGCGGGGAGCGCGCGCGTCGCGTACGTGCGCGACGGAGCGGATCCTGCGACCGCCGACGGTTCGGTCGCCCTGCCGTTTGCGCGGATCGCGGACGCACTCGCAGCCTCGGTCGCCGCGGGATGGGTTCTGCTCGCGGCGGGCGAATACGACGCGCCGGGCAATCTCGTACGCAGCGTGCACATCGTCGGAGTTTGCGCCGCGCGCACTGTACTCCGTGGCGTGTCGACGATGGCGTCCGTGGTTCGCGCGGGCGCCGCAGGCATCGATGTCGATGTGCGCTCGGTGACCATCGCGAGCAGGTTTGGCGCGGTTCGGGCAATTGCTGGTGGCATCGTTCGTCTCCGGTCCGTCCACGTGGCCTCGTCCGTCGGTGTCGCGCTGGTCGGCAATGGCATGGGCTCTACGCTCGTGGCGGAGGACGTGTTCGTCGATGCCCCGGCCACGGCGTCGGGCACGTACGGCATCGGTGTCGAAGCGCTCGACCGCGCAGCGGTGACGCTCAGCCGTTTCTCCCTCCAGGGCGCGTCGGAGGTCGGTATTCTCGGGACGACGAACGCAAACGTCCGGGTGACAGACAGCGTCGTCGCACGAACCCAGGGCCTGCCGCGCGGCGAATTCGGCGAGGCCATCGCGATGCAGTTCGGCGCGACGGCAATTCTGACGCGCGTCGCGGTGCGCGGGGCGCGCGAGGCGGGCATCCGTGCCGTCGAACCGGATTCGATGCTGCGTGTGTCGTTCGTCGATGTGTCGGACGTGCTCGAGTGGCCCGGGCGCGCTGGCGGATCGGGCGCGCTGGCGGAGCGCGGTGGCGCGATCGTGGGCGATCACCTCCGGATCAGCGGAGCTTCGTTCGCGGGTGTCGTTTCGGCTCGGGCGATGTCGTCCGTGCAGCTCGAGTCGGCAACCATCGTGGGGGCGGCAGCGCCATCGAGCCAGCGCTTCTCCGGGGCGAACGCCAGCGACGGCGCGGCGATCACGCTCGATCGCGCGGTGATCCGCCGGATGACGGGCTCCGGAGTCGAGTCGAGCGGTGGCGCGACGCTCGCGCTCACGAACACGTCGATCGAGGACTCGCGTCAAACGACGGACGGAATGGGGGGCGTCGCGGTCACGGTCCAGGGAGGATCGCGGCTGACTCTCGCGGCGAGCCGATTGGTCTCCGGCCGAACGGCGATCATTTCCCAGGAGGCGGGCACACAGGTCGTCGTGACGGATTCCCTGGTCGAAGGCTTCGAGGGACGGATGGACGGCTCTGCACCTGCCGCGATGATCGCGCAGTTGCAGGGGAGGATCGAACTTCGCAACGTACGGTCCCGGGACAACCGAGGCGGCGGCGCGACTGCGTTCGGCACCGGTTCGACTGTCGACGTGGCGGACGCATGGATCGAACGGACGGAATCGGCGGTGGGCGCGGTCGCGGCGCTCGGGCTCGCGGCCCACGCGGGCGGCGAACTCCGCATCGCGCGCGTGCGCGTCGATCGCGCCGCGGTCAACGGCATCGTCGCGTACGCGGCGTCGCGCATCGACGTTCGCGACACGGTCGTGTCGCAAACCGCTGGATACGCCGATGGATCGTACGGGATCGGACTCGTGGGCCGTGACGGCAGCACGGTGACCGCCGAGCGCGTACTTCTCGTCGAATCCGGCGAGGTGGGCCTCGCATCCGTGGGACCGGACACACAGGTCACGTTCGAATCGGGTGCCGTGCTGCGCACACGCGGCGCGGGCGCGCTGAGCGGCAACTTCGCCAGTATGACGATTCGCCGGTCCGTGATTGTGGGGAACGCTGGGGCCGGTGCCGTCGCGTTCGGGCCCAATGCGCTGCTGACCCTCGAAGACACACGTATCGCCGACACGCAGCCGCGTGCGTTCGGCCCGTTCATGGGCGTCTTCGGTCGGGGCGTCGAAGCCAACCGTGCATCGCGGATCGACCTGCGCGGCGTTCTCATCGAGCGCTGCCACGAATTCGGCGTCATGGTCGACGAGGCGTTCGGTCTCAACACACTTCGAGACGTCATCGTGCGGGACGTCCGACCCACGGCGCGAGGGTTCGGAATCGGCATTGCACTCTACGACGCAACCCTCGAGGTCGAGCGCGTCGCGGTCGCCAGTGTCGCGGGGATCGGACTCGCCAGTGCTTCGGTCGACGTCGCGCCGGGCGAGATGCGCGTGGGAGCGCAGATCACCGGCCAGCATGTCTTTGTGCGGCACGTCGCGACGAGCACGATTCGTTTCGGCGACGACGGTCGGCAGGAGCCGTCGGGCTTGCCCGTGGCGTACGCGCTCCATGTCGGAGAATCGTCGCGACTCGTGCTGCGCCACGTCGTCGCCGACGGGGCGGGGATCGGCGTGATGAATGCCGGCGGATCTGCAGATCTCACGGGAGGTCTCATCGCGGCAATGCTCGACAGCGCTCTCGCGCGACGGGGCCCCGGGTCTTCCACGCGCCTGACGGAGATCCAACTCGTGGACAACGCGCGGTCGGACGAAGTCACCAACGCGTCGCTGCCCGCGGCCAGCGCTCTGCCGTCGCCGACCTCAGTCTGCACGACGCCGATGTGCATGTGAGCGGTAGGCCGTTACCGACTACGTACCCGCGATCGTTACTCGTCCGGAAGTGCATCTCGCGGACGTTTTTGTCCCGATTGCAGAGCGAACAGAGCGTCTGCAGGTTTTCGAGTTCCAGAACTGTCCGTGGCGCTCCAGGAGTTCAGATTGGTTTCGCTCGAATTCCGCACGCGTGTAGTCGCCCCGCATGTCCGACCCCCTTCTGGAACGGTGCTAGAACCTCGCGTGTACGCGCTGGAGTCGTCCACACGCGGTTTCTGCTCGGTCGCTCGAAGTCGTAGTGACCGCGGGCGCCGCAGTCAGAGACAGTCGGCGACAAGGGCATCCTCCCGGCCATCGCCGTCGAAGTCGGCAAAGCGTGTGGTAGCGAATGACTCGCTGGTGATGGACCAGAGTGCCTCCGCCGCGTCGCCGCCGTCGTTCACGTACCAGCGATACGTGTCACGCGTGATCACGTCGGTCCTGTGATCCCCTGTAACGTCGGCAAACGCGAGCGAGTCCACGAGGGAAGTGTCCGCTCGGAGAGTTCGCCACGCCCCCAGTCCGCCGCTGGACACCCGCCACACAGATCCGTTTGCGTGGAACACGTCGTCACGGGGATCGGCGTCGAACTGGCCGATCGAGAGTACCGAGAGCGATTCCGTCGCGGCACGAAGTCGCGCATACGCGGAGCGAGCGGCATCCGAGACGCGCCACTCCGTGCCATTAGCCGAGAATACGTCTGTTCGTCGGTCGCCGACGAAATCGCCGAGTGCGACGATGTCGAGCCGATCGGGCGTGCTCCGCAATGACACCCACGCGCCTTGTCCACCACTCGACATGCGCCACTCCACGCCCGTCGCGTGAAGAACATCGATCGCCCCGTCGCCGTCGAAGTCTCCGAAGCGCAAGCTCGCGAGTGTCTCGAGCGCCATGTTGCGTCGGACCCACGGTCCCTGTCCGCTTCGACGCCACTGCCACTCGGTGCCTGTAGTGCGGAGCAGGTCCGCCCGTCCATCGCCGTCGAAGTCGCGGGCGACAACGTCCGTTACGCCGAGCGGAGACGGCTCCAGACGCATGGGCGGACCGTGCCCGGCGAGTAACGCGCAGAACCGCGGCGGCACTCCGCAGCTCGTCGCGGACTGGCCGTATCGATTCGGTGCTGGCCCCGATGGCGATCGATCGACGAAGAAATTGCCCAGGTTGTTGCGTTGGTCGACTGCAGAAGTTGCTGACGTCCTGGCAAAGCAGTTGTCGAAGATCCACGCACCGATCGTCGGGCGCCCGCGAACGACGACGGCGAACGTGCTCGTCGGAAGCACGATGTTGCCATGATAGAGCAACCGCGCGCCCGCCTCCGGATTCGGGCTCCCGGCCGACTCGTCGATGCCATGCATGTCGAAAATCCATCCGTTGGTGACGACTCGAGCGAGGTTGTCTTGGCTCTCGTAGCTTTGATTGGGTCCGCCGCTTCCGGCGATCGCATGACGATTGCGATCGAAGAGGCACGCCGCCACACGGATGTCTGTTGCAGAGCCATTGCTGCTGAGCAACACGCCGTATCCAAGCCCATCTCGCTGGTTGTGATGCACGTCGCTGTGATGCAGGCTGTGTTCGGTACCGGTCTGTACTCGGACGGCGGAGAGTGACCATCCTGCGAGTTCACAATTGTCGATCTCCATGCGCCGGCGCCCGGTGCCGAGGTCTCCCGTCGTGATGCCCACTGCGGTCGGCGAGCAGTCGCGGCACGGCACCGACGACGTGCAACCCGGCGTGGCGCTCGGTGTCGGGCAACGAAGGGGATCCGGACCGAGAATCCGAAGACCGGTGATCCGAGTCCCGTCGCCGCACGCGGTGAGCATCGGCCGACTGGTGGCGTCCGTTCGGAACAACAACGCGCCGGCGGAACCGGCACGCCCTCGACCACTCGCGACCGTGACCCCCGCGGGAATGCAGAGCGGCGTCGCCAGCCCAGTGAAGTCCAACACCGCGTCGTCATCGACGTAGACAATGCCTCCGGCGCGGGCACGCCCGAGTTCCATCGTGAGCCTCGCTCGGTCCGCGACCGTGACAGTCGCGCATTCGCGGCGTACGTGGTCGGGATAGTCGATCCCGCCGCCAAATCGCCAATTGACACCGGGTGCAACTCTCGAGAGGTCCGGCCGCGGTGCGCCACATGGCAGCACAGTCGCGTCTGCGGTATCGCCGGCCACGACGTCTGCCGACAGCACATCGACGACGGACTCCACGTCTCCGTCAAGGTCCGACGTGTCAACGTAGTCGACGTCGGACACTGCATCGCGGGGCGCACCGTCGCTTGGGCCTTGCGGGATCGACGCACAGCCGACGGTCAGCACGACGACCACACGAGCACGCCCCCACAACGCGCAGCGAGGGGTTTTGCGCGTCGCGGTCGGCGCAAGAATCACGGAACGACCGCGACGTGAACATGGTGATAGTGACTGACGACGTGTCGCACACAGGGCCGCCCGCTGCATGCCGGTGTCGTCGCGTCGAAGAGAGGCCGCCTCGCGGGGGCGATCACCCCGAGAGCAATCAGGCGATCGACCGCTTCCAGCAACGGAGCATGGTATTCCGCGTCAAGCAGCACCCACGTGATGCGGCCGGAATCGAAGAGTGCGTCGATCAGCCGAGCCATCGGTTCGGCGCCGAAATTGCGCACCGAGCCGCGCGCACAGACGTCTCCGCTGGCCGTCGTGACGGGCGTGCAGAGCGCTCCCCAGACCGGATCGCCCGCAGCGTTCAACAGGGAAAGGTCCGCGTGAAACCCGTTGTCGTGCGTCGAGTGCGCGTACCAAACACGGCCGTCGTGCCGGCTTAGATCCTTGACCGTGTAGGGCCCCCCGGCGTTCGCTGCGGTTCGCCTCCCAGCGTGGCGGAGGGCCATGATCAGGTCTCGCCGACCGAACTGCCACGGGTAGATCGTGTGCCCTGGCACGCCGTAGCCATCGAGGGAAGTGTCGGCTTGCGGCAAGAGCATGAAGCGGGAACAGTCCACGGTACACTGCACCGCGTCGATGAATGGCGCGCGCTCGACCCGAAGCGTGCCGCGAAGTGATGCTCCGCCTTCTCGACGGGCGCGGAACCAGTACGTGCGTGAGCCTCCACGATCGAGCACGGCGACGGCACGAAGGCCGTCCATCTCCCGAAGATCGTCGCCGTCGTTGCGAACGTGTACCTGCGCGACGGTTCCGTCGAACCGAAGAACTTCCCAGCGAATGTCGGCCGTCGAAGGCGCGAATTCCAAGCGAAACGTGACGTGTTCGCCGCCAGCCGCATCGACGCGGAACGCACGCCCAAACGTCGCATCGAGGGCGACGTCCTGCATCGCAACCGCATCGACTTCGTCCGCCACGGTGCCTCGGGGCGCCAGACCTGCGCCGGGAACGGGAGGCGGACAGTCCACGCGTACAGACAGCGCGTAGTCTGTGGTCGTTGGAATCGGCCGCTCGAATCCGGCATCGACGACTTCCCACGACGTCACGAACACGTCGATCTCCAGGGCGTCTGTCGTTCGCAATCGCACAACCGCACTGCCGCCACCGCGACCGGACCGTTCGACGACAACTTCGGGGTTGCCACTCAAGTCGGGAACCTCGCCGTCCGAGAGCACCCGGCCTGTCGATGTCGCAACGACCAGCGCCGGAAGCGCAGCGCCGGCCGTGATCTGCAGTTCGATCCGCACCGCGGAACCGGCCGGGAGCGCAACGCGGTACCGATGGACGTTGTAACGTCCCGAACGGAAGTTCTCGGCGATCGTCGTGGGCCCGCACGCTGCGACGTCCGGCGGCATCAGCCAGCACATCCCACGCGCGCACGGTGCGCGAGGAGCAGGCCGGACCGGCGGCAACGCGTCAACACTCGCTTCGGCCGACGCGTCGGGGCGACTCACGTCTTCGATCACATCGAGCGCCGTCGACCTCTCGTCAGCCGCCGCGTCCAGAGCGATCGGCCCGCCACACGCGCACGAGAACGCGACGAGGAGCGCCAACGCAACTTGACGCGTGAACGGAAAGTTGGCGCCTCGTCTTCGCGGACAAGAACACATTCTCACACTCTACGCGCGCACCAGCACCGATGACAAGGCGCCCGTCAGGCGTGCAATGGACAGCTGGGCTCGCGCGGCGCGACGAGACCTCGTAGGATGTATCGTGGGGTCTGTGTCAACACGCTGCCGCTCATCGCTTCTCCATGCCGGGCTTGCACTGCTTGCCACCGCTCGCTGCACGTACCCTGCGACGACCGTGCTCGTCGAGCTTGGAACCGACGCTCCGCTGGCGCGCCGCGCGGTTGCGATCACAATCCGCGTAACGGGATCTGAGCCACGCACGCTCCGCTGGCGCGTTGGCGCTCGAGGTCCGGCCGACGCTTGCCGCGATCGTCCAGAGGGAGTGCCGTGCATCCCTTGGTCTGAGTCGCGGACCGACGCGGGAATCGTCGACGATGCGGGGACATCGCCGGGTCAGATCGGACTCGGGTCGTTCGCGGTGCTGCCTGCAGCCGGTCTCGAACCACGCGAAGTCGCGCTCGACGTCGTGATCGAACCGTCGACCGTCGGGGAGGAGCCGATTCGCTTCGTGGTGCGCCGTCGAGTGTATTTCACGCCACGACGATCGAATGTCGTCCGGGTGTTTCTGAGCATCGATTGCGGACTCGAGGCGATCGGATGTGCCCGCCTGCTGCCCGGAATGCGCTGCACGCGCAGTGCGCTCTGCGAAGAGCGAGGCCTGACGTGCACCGGAAGCGGCGACTGCGAGACCATCGATCGCGGACCGCCTACCGAAGACGCGTCGACCCCGGCGGATACTGGCACCGACGCGTCGCCGGTCGATCGCTGTGGCGACGGGCGATGCTCGGGGGCGGAGTCGTGCGGTTCATGCCAAGCCGACTGTGGCCGCTGCCCGTGCGGCGCGGGCGAAGTCCGATGCAGCGGCGTGTGCGTGAACCTCTCGCGCAGCGCCGTTCACTGCGGCGCGTGCGGAAACGCATGCTCGACCGCGCAGCTCTGTTCGGGCGGAGCTTGCGTCGCCGCGCCTTGTTCGACCGGCGAGACCCGCTGTGCCAACGGCTGTGTGAACTTGCAGACCGATCCCGCGAACTGCGCGGCGTGCGGTCGAGCGTGCGGAACCGGTCAGAGTTGCATTGCGGGTAGCTGCGTCTGTCGTACGGGAACCCGACTGTGTGGAACGAGTTGCATCGACACGAACACCAGCCAGTCGAACTGCGGCTCGTGCGGGAACGCGTGCGATTCGTGGGCGCGTTGTTGCGGCGGTGCGTGCAGGGCGATCGCCGGTGACCCGGCGAACTGCGGCGCGTGCGGAAATCGGTGTGCCGCGTCGGGGGGCTGCTGCGTGGGCTCGTGCCGCGACTTCGTCAGCGACGAGGCCAACTGCGGCGCGTGCGGACGGACGTGCGCGACGGGTGCATACTGCGACCTCGGTACCTGCCGTTGTGCGTCTGGCACGACACTGTGTGGCTCACGATGTGTCAATCTCTCGACGGATTTTTCGAACTGTGGAACGTGCGGCAGTCCGTGCGATTCATGGGCACGATGTTGCGGCGGAGCGTGCCGGGCGATTGCGGGTGACCCCGGGAACTGCGGCGCGTGCGGCGTCCGGTGCGCCGCCGGGCTGTCGTGCATCAGCGGTACCTGCGCGTGTCCGGCTGGGACGTCGCTCTGCTCGGGGAGCTGTGTGAATCTCTCGACGAACCGAAGTCACTGCGGTTCGTGCGGGCGCGCATGCGCGGCAACTCATATCTGCATCGCCGGGGTCTGCATGCCGCCGTGACTCGAGTCCGCGCGACTCCGCTTGTCGCAAGCCGGACAACGAACGACAATCGAGTCCGTGCGCTTTCCCCATTCGCCAACACGCGCCGTCGTCGGGCTCGCCACGCTCGCCATTCTCACCGCGTGCGGTGCGCGGTCGGAACTCTCCGTCGACAACGCGGACGCGCGCCAGGCGACTTTGGACACCAACCCTACCGACGCTCTCCCACGCGACGCGATCGATGCATCGTTCCCGCGCGACGCGATCGACGTGGTTCCCCCGCGTGATGTGCCCGACGCATTCGACGCACCCGTCGACTGCGAACCGACCGCATGCGGCGCGCCCGTGCAACTCGCACTCGGGCAGTACCATTCGTGCGCAAGGTCCGCCACGGGGCTGGTGCGCTGCTGGGGCGCCAACGACCGCGGTCAGCTCGGCATCGACTCGACGGCGGACACGGCACGCCCCACGGCGGTGATCGAGATCGCCGACGCGCGCGAAATCGCCGCGGGGTACACGCACACGTGCGCAGTTCGCGCGGACTTCTCGCTCTGGTGCTGGGGAGACAACGCGAGTGGCCAACTCGGCGTGGGTCCAACGCCGGCGGTCTCGCTGCGGCCGATTCGCGTTTCGCTGCCTGGCCCCGTGTCGCACGTGTCGCTCGGCATCGGTCACACCTGCGCGATCGTCTCGAGCGGATTGTACTGCTGGGGCGAGAACGACCAAGGGCAGATCGGAGACGGAACGCGCACGCCCCGCGCGACGCCCGTAGCAATTCGCGGCATCGTCGGACCGACGCTTGGAATCCGCGCCGGCGCGAGACACACGTGCGCCATCGACTCGGCGGGCGGCTTGTGGTGCTGGGGGCTCAACGCGAGCGGGCAATACGGCGATGGGACGACGTCGCAACGACTGGCCCCTGCCCTGCCGCCGATTCGCCCCGTGTCCGAGGCCGTGACGGGCTGCATCACGTGTCGCGAGTACGACATGCGCGTGACTTGCTCCGGGCCGAACGACTACGGACAACTCGGCGACGGCACGACGATGGTGAGCGTGGTCGGCGTCGTCCCGCGGTCGCCAACGTTTCGATCGAGAGAACCTGCCGCCGTCGGGTGCGGGCACGCGTGTTTCGTCGATCGCACGGGAACCGTGCGATGCAGCGGGTGGAACGCGATGGGCGAACTCGGCGCCGGCACACGATCGCCTCGCGACACCATGCTCACAGTGCTGGGCGTTCGCGCGCCCTCGACCATCGCGTTGGGGCATCATCACGCGTGCGCCGTTGGGGATGATCGCGTGCTTCGATGTTGGGGCGACAACGCGCGTGGGCAACTCGGCGATGGGACGACGGACGTACGGCCCGTGCCGGTGGCCATCGCGTGGTAGGCGCCACCACGATGAAGCGTGTCAACGCATGCACGCATCGCCCATGCACAGCGGCGCCGGCAGTGCCCACGGTCGAACGTCCGGAAGCGTGTCGTCGACGACGATCTCGTTGGATGCGTTCTCGCGCCAAACGCCGCTTCGCACGACCACCATCGGCGAGTCCGTCGTGCGCACGCCGGCCGCGATGCGCTGTCGGCCCACGAACACGTCGTGAAGGTTCGCGACGCCTCCCGCCACGCGAAAGCCGTGTCCGCCACCGAGGAGCGTCGCCCGCTCGAGTTCCAGGCGGGCCCCGCGCTCGACGTTTGCGCCGTAAGCCACCTCCACGGGATTGCCAGCGCCTGACTGCAGAGCACTCGATCGCACACCGGAGACGAAGACGTCCGAGGCCGTGAGCGACCCGGCGGACATTGTCCCCGCCGCGTCGACTACGGCACTCGCACCGAGCGCGACACCCCCCACGCCGCGCAGCGCAACCTGCCGCAGTTCGATCGCACCGCCCCAGGCCATCGCGCCGAGTCCGAGGCCTCGAGGTGACGAGCGAACGCCGTCGATCCACACGTCCTGGAGCGCAACGTGCGTGCCCGCGTGAAACGCACCCACGCACAACTCACCGACGTCCGTGAGGACGCTCGCATCCACGCCGACATCGGCGCCGTACAACGCCAGAATGCCGTGGCCGTGCAGTCCATCGAAGTCGGCAACGACGCTGTCCACGTGCACACCCGAAATCTCGACGTGCGTGCCGGCGCCGCGTGCGAACACTCCGTATGTCCCGCTGCGCGCGATCACCGAATCCGCGATGCGAACGAATCCACCCGTGGTCACCGCCACACCGATGCCGTCGACGTAGCCATCGAGTCGCGTGGGCGTCGTGTCTCGCAGTGTGCCGCGCGTGAACTCGAGTCGGCTCGCATCGCCTTCGACGAATATCCCGACGCCGCGAACGCGAGCGATGGTCGTGCGCTCGACCTGGGCCACGCCCCCAACTCGCACGAACAGTCCCAATTGCTGCGCGATGCCCATGGCCGCCGGACCACCGACGATGACGGAGTCGTTCAGCACCAGCTCGGAGTCGGGACCCGTCACGCTGACTCCCGTTTCGTCCGACGCGTCGACTCGAATGCGTGACGCGACGATCCGCGCGTCGCCGAGTAGCTCCAGCCCGCGCCCCGATCCGCGCCCGAATTCCCCACGCGAGCCTTCGATCACGCTGTCTTCAACGTCGATTTGCGCCTGACCGCCGCCCGCGCCGAGTGCAAAGCTGCGCGCATCGCCGATGACCAGCCGTCGAAGCGTCGCGCGCGCGGATTCGTTGACTTCGATCCCGCGTCCGGAGACCGATGCATCCGCGGAGACGCGCGCGATCACGCCCTCGTTCCATTGCACCTGCACATCGGCACCGAGGGCGTGAAGCGCGATCCCGAACACGTCCGTGATGGCGAGCCGCGTCGCAACGAGTTGTCCCGTCTCTCCGATTTCCACGCCACGACCGCCGATTCCCGTCGGCAGTACGTGCGTTCGGCGCACGAGTGTGTCCGTCAACTCGGCGACCGAACCCTGGAGAAACGCCTCGACGCCGGCAGACGTGTTGTCTTCGATCACCGCACGGACGGTGCGCACGCGCGATCCGTCCTGCGCGACCATACCCGGCCCGTTGAGACCATCGCCACGAACGCGTGTCCCGCGCACGACGGAGTCGGTCAACTCGATCAGCGTGTTCCGATCGAATGCGATGGCACCGATGTCCCGGTTGTCCACGAGCGCAGTCCGCGAGAGCGTGACCTGAGCGCCGCTACGCGCGTCGATGCCCCGTCCGCGCATGGTGTCCGCCGTCGGCAGCGTGTCCTCCACGAGAACGTCCGCGCCGTCGACCCGAGTTCCCGGATTCATCGCGACGATGCCCGTGCCGGTGGCGCGAGAGATTCGCACTCGGCGCAACGTCGCGCGCGCGCCCATTTCCGCCCACACGCCCCGCCCGTTGCCGCTCACGGTGACCTGCCGCAGATCCAGACTCGCGGCCGCACCGCGTGCGAGAAGCACCGGAACGTCCGTGTCCCCTCGGAGCGTTACGCGTGCGGCACACCGGCCAACGACATGGACGCTTCGATCGACGACTTCGCCGACTGCATACGTCCCGTCCGCGAGAAGAAGCCATGTGCCCGCCGCGACTCCATCGATCGCGCGCCGAAACGAGCCGAACGGGCGCGCCTCGCTGCCATCCGCGGACGCGTCGTCTGCACCCGCTCGGACGAAGCGAACAGGCGCCGTGCCGCGCTCGGCGGTCACTTCGGCGTACGGCGTGCTCGGGCAACTCGACATGTCCGTCGCAACGCACGTGCCGCCAGGAAGCGACGCAGAACCCTCGGCACAATCCGTGCGAAACGCGGGATTGCACGATCCGTCGTCGGCGCGAGGCCAGCCCGGCGGACACACGGACAGTCCGGCGTCGGGGCGCCAATCGATCGCGGGTCCTCCGGCGTCCTCTCGCGACCAACGTCCGCCGATCGCTCCGTCCGGCAGCGCGAAGAAGCCCGCATCTTCCGTCGTCGGTGCGCCGTCACGACACGCGGCACCGTCACCAGCGGACGCAGAACCGCACAGCCAGAGGGCCGGTCCGCACCCACCGAGCGCATGCCGCACCCAGTCACGCGGACAAGCAAACGCGGCGTCTCCAGCATCGGACGGCCGCGGCGTCGCGCCGCACGCCACGAGCGCAAGTGATGCGGCCCACAACAGCGCGACTCGCGTTCGCGTACTGGCTGAGCGTTCGAAGCCGTGCCCCATCGCGTCCCCTGCGAAGCTTATCGCATGATACGATGTCCACGGTCTGTGCCGATGGGGATAACGCCGCTTGGATACGCGTCCGCGCTCGCTGCGTTGCTCACGGCATGTGGCGCGGCCGGCGGAGGCGACGCGAGTGTGCCGGGTCGCTGGTCGTGTCCGGTGGGCTGGCGCGAGCGAGAGGCCGGGGGATGCGCGCCGACGTTTGCATCGTGCGGGGACGGCGGTGCCGAATGTGCGAATCCGGCGGCGCGCGTCGAAGCGACGCTGCCATCGGGCGGCGTAGGAGAGGTCCTGCGTCGCGCCGGGGACGGTTCGATCGTCGGCGCGTGGCCTGCGTTGGACTTCGAGCCGGTCACGGGACTCGGTGCGCCCGAAGTGGCTTGGGCTCCCGACGCGGGAATCCTCACGTGCCCGGCGGGCTGGCCGCGGCAAACCGACGGAACGTGCGACCCGCGCATTCGCGACGACTGCCCCGCCGGTGCGCTCCCGTTGCCTGGCGGTGAGTGCACGGCAACGTCCGAGAGCGCCTGCCCAGCGGCGGATTTCGCGGGCGTCGCAGAGGAGTCCGCGGGTTCGACCGTGGTCCACGTGCTCGCTGGCGCGGACCCGGCGCTCGCCGACGGCTCGCTCGCGCGACCCTTTGCCTTCGTGACGGATGGCATTCGCGCAGCGGGCGCGGGAGGCTGGGTACTCGTCGGCCGCGGTGACTACGCCGAACGCGTGGTCACTTCGACGCCAACACACGTCGTGGGCGTTTGCGCCGCGCGCGTCGCGTTGCTCGGACCCGCCGGCGTCGAGACGGTGTCGGTCGCCGGCGTTGGAGCAACACTTGACCTGCGCGGCGTCACGGTCCGCACGCGAGGGCCCGGCGTGCGGGTCAGCGACGGCGGCAGTCTGACGCTGCGGAACGCGCGAATCGACGGCGCAGTGGGCGCAGCAGTCGAAGTCAGCGGCCGTACCGCGACCCTCGTGGCGACGGATGTTGCGCTGGGAAGAACGTCGGCGCCGGCGACGGGAATGCCGGCGGCCGCGATTCACGTGGTCGGCGCTGCACGTGCGCGGGTCGAGCGATGCAGTGTAGTCGATGCGTTGCGCGCGGGCATTCACGCCGATGGATCGGGCACCACGGTGCAGGTCCGACGCGTGGCCATCCGCGGCGTTCGGTCGCATACGGACATGGCGGGCGGTGACGGGCTGCTGGCCAGCGGCGGCGCGACACTCGTTGCGTCCGAAGTCTTCGTAGGCGGACACGCGGAGGCCGCTGCGTTGTGCGTCCAACTCGGATCGCACATGCAGATCACCGATGCCGTGATGCAAGACGGCCGCGGCCTGCCGAGCGGACTCGGCGGTTATGCGCTGTGGTCGGCGCTCGCCGGCGCGCTCGTTGCGAATCGCGTCCTGGCCCAAGGAAATCCGCAGGGGGGCGTGGTGTCCGGCGGGACGTACGCGACCCTGGATCTGTTCGACAGCGTCGTGCGCAACACGCGGCCGCGTCCGGACGGACACGCTGGCATCGGATTGAGCGCGCTCGACGCGGCGACGTTGAATGCGACGCGCGTGATCGTAGATCGCAACCTTTCGACCGGCGCGTTGGCTGCGGGCGGATTCAGCGTGCTGCGTCTGACCGAGTCGATCGTGCGGGAGACTCGCGCCGACGTCGAGCCGGCGAGCGGATTCGGCGTGTCGATCGAGCAAGGTGCCTCGGCGACGATCGCTCGCTCGCTCGTCGCTCGGAATCGTGCGGCCGGCGTGATTGCACGCGGGCGAGGCAGTCTGCTCGCCGTGAGCGATTCGTTGATCTTGGACACTCAGCCAGACCCCATGGGCTACGGGTACGGACTGGAGGTCGGCAGCGGAGCGCTCGCGACGATTTCGCGCGCGAGGATCGAGCGATCACAATATGCGGCCATTGTTGCGGTCGACGAGGCGACCCGCATCGCATTGGAAGATTCGGTCGTGGCTGCGACGGTGACCAACGAGCGCGGGACGGGCGGCAATGCGGTCGAGGCGACGATGGGCGCGGTCGTCAGCGCGCGGCGAACGAGATTCGCCGGTGGGAGCGAGATCGCGCTCGTGGGCTCGAATCCGCACACGACGATTGATCTCGCAGACTGCGTCGTGCAGGGGACGCTCCCGCTCGCGAGCGGCCAAGGCGGCTGGGCGATGGCCGTCAATCTCGGTGCGTCGGCGTCGCTCCTTCGGACGCTCGTTCGAGACGAGCGCGACGTTGCGATCTGGGCGGCGGACCCGGGGACGCGTGTGTCCATCGCCGACTCGGTCGTGCGGAACACGGGTCCGCGGCCAAACGGCGCGGCCGGCACAGGCATCGAGGTGCGGCGCGGCGCGACGGTGGCCATCACCCGCGTGCGGCTTTCCGGCAACACCACCCTGCACGCGCGCGTCACGGAGCCCGGGACGCGGATGGACGCGCACGACGTGCTCTTCGAGGAACTTCGCTTCACCGAGACGAGCCAGGCCGCGATCGCCGTGTCCGCAGACTTGGGCGGTCAGTTCACCGGATCGCGAATTGCCATCGTCGGCGGCCGATCGTTCGGACTGATCGCGCTCAATCCCGACTCGCGGATCACCCTGCGGGACTCGCTCGTGTCGGGCATCGAACCCTCGACGTACGGCTTCGGTGTGGGTGCGATCGCGGCGACCGGCGGAACGTTGGACTTCGAACGGGTCGTGGTCGAGCACGTGTCCGGGGCTGGCATCGCGGCAAGCGATCAGATCGTCGGGCAAGTCGCGACTGCGGGCGCGTTCGTGCGGCTTCGCGACGTTCTGATCGACGACGTGCGCTCGAGCACGGTCTCCGCGACGATGGGCCCGACGGGACGGCTGATCCCGAGCGGCGCCGCCGTGGCCTACGGCATACACGCTTCGAGCGGCTGTTCGTTCGACGGAGCCCGCGTGGTCGTCGACCGCGGCGGTTACGGTTTCTACTCGGCCGGCGCGAGCTTTGCGCTGCGCGAAGCGGTCGTCACGAGGCAACTCGACGGCGTCGGCGTAGCGATAGGTGATTTCGTTTTCGACGGTGTGCTCCACGCCGAGAACGCCAACGAGAGCGTGCAGCGCAGCGCGATGCTGCCCTCGGTCACGGCGCTCTCGGCACCGACGCCGATCAGTGATCGCTGACGGCGTGCAGGGGGCCGGCGTTTCCCTTCACATTCACGCGCGACGCAACCGTGCCGCCTGCCATCATCCCGATGAACACCGTCACGCGTCGCAACCCGAGACGGACACGCTGCACGTTCTCGATGCGCACCAGGAGCCGCCGCGAGAGGTGCGTCGAATCTCAGTGGCAGGCGCGCGCGGCGTCGAGGGTGTGCGCAGTGACGACGGCGTCTTCGTGGTGTGGACGGCGCGCACGTTGGTCCGAATCGCGACGGAGCGACCGGACGCGCCGATCCGGGTGGAAATTGCGATGCCGGGGGAGATCTCGACGGTGGCGGTGCAGCCATAGGTCAATCGATCGTCCGACGACATCCCGCACCAATGGCTCCTGGCGCACCCGAGCTCGCGTCGCGTCGGCGCGCACTGACCGCGACTGCGCGCGCGTGCGAGCGTCGGGCACGTTCATCGCAGGGAGAAAAGCCGATGCGAATGTTCAATCAAGTCGTGTTCGACCAAAACGTGTTCTCGGGTACCGACTACTATTCGGATCCGCAGTACAACGCACTACTCGGGTCCGCGGAATCGATGGTCGTTCACGCGGTCACGGAGAACCCTTCGGCGTCCGTACCCACTCTCGCGATCTTCGTCCAACGATCGAACGACAATCGGAACTGGGTCGAGGACGCGACTGCGACGCATGCAGCTGCCGCGGTGTCGTCGAGCGTCGGCAGCTACGTGGACACGTCTTTCGCCACCGGCGCGAAGTCGGCGTACGCACGCCTCATCTTCAAGATCACTGTGCAGGGAAACTGCCGGTTGCGTTCGACCGTCTGCGGTCGCGGCGAACAGGGCGGCATGTAGCCCCCGGGCGCTGCCGCCATGCGCGCATTCAACGAGGTCATTTTCGACGGCGAAGTCGCCGGCACGACGGCGGTGTACTCCGACGCGTTCTTCGATCCGCTGCTCAGCGTCGTCGATGAGCTGATCGTGCAGGCCGTGTGCTGGCTCGTCTCGGGCAACGCTGTCGCGCTCCGCGTCGCGCTCGAGCACTCCAACGACGACGTCAACTGGGTCACCAAGTGCGGCATCATCGGCCCGCTCGCGCTCTCGGCAACCGCCGTCGTCACGGACGTCGGTTCCGACGACTCGCTCGTTCCGACCGGCGCCTACGCGCGCCTGCGCATCTGGCTCTCGGGCGACTCACCCGCCGCCACCGTCCGCGTCACCGCGTGCGCGCGAAAGTTCTGGACCGACTCGGGCGTAGGCTGGAACGCGGATTTCACGGGCATCACTCCCGGTGCACTCGCGACGCTTCCGGCGGGGCTATTCCTGTCCCGCGCATCCAGCGCCACCGTGCAGACCTCCGCGGTGAGTCTCGTCACGAGCGGCATCGGGAACGACGTGCCGCGGGTCGGCGACGACGGCACGCACGCCGGGCTTGTGATCGAAGAGACGAGGACGAATCTGATCCCGAACGGACGAGATCTCACCGCCGGCAGTTGGACTGCAGGCTCGGGTGTGACCACCACTGCGGACGCCGCGACGGGACCCGACGGCACGGCTTCGATCGCGGATCGCTCCGAGGTCAGCAGCGGCGGTTTCAGCAACTATGATCCTCAAGTGGGCGCTGGCGCCGGGACGTACACGATGAGTCAGTGGCACCAGCGTGGTTCCGCAAACGCACTTGCGCAACTCGCGCTCATGGTGGACTCCACGGCGTCCTTCAAGGCGCTCGGTGGGCTTGCGCCAGCGTACTGGCAACGCGTCGCCGTCACGATGACCCACACATCGGGGGACGTGTACAGCGTGCCCGCGATCGGGATGGACGGTACGGCGGGCGGCGGCATTGCTGCCGGGCCGCGCGATGTGATTACGGACCTCGTGCAACTCGAAGTCGGCAAGTTCGCAACGGAGGCAATCGTCACGAGCGGCGGAACCGCGACGCGCTCGGGCGAGCGGTTGTACCTATCCGACGTCGCCGTGCTGCTCGACGCCGGGCGACTGAGCCTGGAGATGGCATTGCAGCCCAAGGGAAGCGGCACGCAATACGCGACCAACCCGTACGTCTGGTACATCGACGCGAGCAACTACGCACTGATCGATGCGACGACGCAGAAGCTCTCGTTGAGCATCGGCGGGACAGCGTACGAATTCACAACCGCGATGAGCTGGGCCGCTGGGGACACTGTCGAATTGTGGCTGGAGGGCGGCGGCGGACTCGTGGTGTCTCGCTGTCAATACCGCGTGAATGGTGGAACAGCGGTGGACTTGGGATCGAGTGGCAGCGCACAAGGTACGATCGCGGGCGGCGTCGCGATTGACCTGCTGGCCAAGGCGGGAAGTGCGCAGTGGAGTGCGTGGTTGAGGAGAGTACGGGCGTGGAGGAGCGGGAGGAGGCCGGCGTGGGTCTCGTAACGGGACCGGCCATCACAATCATGCGCGCGAGGGAATGCCCATGAAGTACAATCCAAACGAAGCAACACCCACCCGAGACTCCGAAAGCGAGTTCGGCCGACCGGCGAGTGCAGAACGCGCCCCGCCGCCCGTGGTTCGTGCATCGCCTGGCCTGCTGGAACTGTCCGAGGTGGGCATGCACGTCGACCCGCAATCGGAGGCTGCCCAAGTCCGCGTTGCCTCGGAGCTGTCCGCCCCGCTGACGCGAACGCCCGCCCGTTGCGATTGCGCCCGTTCGAAATGGGAGCACGAAGCCTCAGGCATGCTCGCAACTCTTGACCCTGGCGACCGACCACGCGCACAGCGACTCCATCAGATCGTCCGTCGCGTACTGGCTCGAGCCGGAAGTCCGAATGGTCCGCAGCACGCCTACGCGATGGCCGTCGCGCTGATCAACGACGTCCTCGCCGCGACGGCGCCGGGTTCGCCAGAACTCGTCCTCCGCGATGCCGAACGTGCCGCGCTTCTCGAGGCGATCGCGGACACCGGATTCGGACGATCGGAGATCCACGAACCGGCCACCGCACCGAGCGATGACCTCGCGAGCGATCTGGACCTATGGAAGCTTTCCCGCCAGGGGCTCGATCGGCTTTGGGACGAGTGGACGTTTGTCAGCATGAAGACCGCTCGGTCTCGCTGGGACTCGGCCGCCGGCACGTCCGACGAAACCATCCGAAAGTTCATGCGATCGTTTCGACCCGACAGCGTCGCGATTCCCGTCCTCGAAGCGTGGATGGCTGAGAATGCCGAGCACACCGGCGACTGGGGTACGGCTGCTCGCCGCTGGTCGGAACTGGGCGCACACTACCCCGCGGCGAGATACGGGTCTCTCCAGTTGTCCTTCGTCGCGCGTGCACACGAGATCTTCGCGCGGCGCCAACTCGGTGATCTTCGCGGCGCGATCGGTCGCCTGCGCGAGTGGCACGACGACGCCGTTGGGTATCGTGTCCGCCCGCTTCTCGCCAACTACATCGCAACACTCGCAGAAGAAAGCGGCGACTGGCACCTGGCGAGTAGCGCCTACGCCTCGGCACGCGACGGGGGACTCGAGCAGGCCGCACTCGCTGGACTCGCAAGGATATGCGACGGCTCCGCTTCCGTTCTCGCCCGGCGAGACGGACTCGTTGAGCAGCTCAAGAACGCGCTCTCGGACAGGGACGGTCCGCGCCTGCGCGAACTGGCGGCCCGATTCGACTTTCAGCTCGGCATGGGTTGCGGCGAGACGTCATGGGTGCCGCGCGAACAACTGCTGGAACTTCTGACAGCCGACCTTCTCCGCTCTCAGATCGAATTCGACCCGAGCCCCGTGCGCGTCTCCGGCGAAAAATACTACCTCGGCACGTCTGGCTGGCGAGGTACGTACTTTGCTGGCGGCGTGTATTTTCAGCTCCGCAGGCAACCGAGCGGATGGCAGTGGACGGGCATTGTCGTTCCCCGCCCCACTGCATCGTGGGGTGAGATCTATCGTCGCTTCCTCGGCCCCGGGCCAAAGGCAACGAACCAGCCACTACCGCCTGGGTTCACGATCAAGGCTCCGTGGAGTGCTTTCGCCGCGTCCGCGTCGTTGATCCCGACGGGCTACATGCGCGCAGGGGGCCTCTGGACGAGTGTTCGGCTCGAGGCCTTGCTGCTCATCGTGTGCGGACTCAGCGCGGTGCCGATCGTCGGGCCGATCTTCCGTGTCATCGCCAGCGCGATCGTGTCGATCATCAGTTTGGACCCGTGCGGATTCGGCCTCGGCGGGTTCTATTACAACGATCCAGCTTCCCACTTTCCGAGTGGGTTCGCCCTCGATTCCGGGTTCGCGATCGACTTCAACGTCCCCAATTTTCTTCTGAACGACCTGGCGTTGAGACACGCGCAGCAGGACTGCGTTCCGATCCCGGCGGTTCCCTTGAACATGCAGGGCGATCCCGCCCTGGCGTGTCAAGGCGGTACGGTCACGAGAGTCGTGACGGCCGCGCTGCTGCCCGTGATGACGCAATACGGCAACGGCATCACGGTCGAGGTTCAGCACGGCGGGTCCACCACGATGCCCGTGCTGAACGGCGCTTTCAGCGTTTGCGACTGGCGCGGCGCGTGCGCCGTCGCGCCCACCACGAGCGTCACATACGTATCACGCGGCCCGATCTCGTCCCGGTACATGCATTTTCGACCTGCCCCACTCTTCGTTTCGATGGGGATGTCGGTCGTCCAGGGCTCCAGGCTCGGCATCATCAACAGCACCGGTCGATCGGCATTCGATCACCTGCATTTCGAGCTGCATGATCTGACGTTGCCGCAAGGTGGCGGCATGGCCGAGACTCTCGGCGGTACGCTACGTCCGACGCCGATGAGCGGGCAGACGCTGACGGACGGCGAGAACGGCAAATGCATTCACTCGGACAACATTCCCGTCTGAGACTACGGGGTCGCCACCTGCAAGGCGTACCCGGCGGTAGGTCCTGCGACGCTGCCGGGCCGTGCGATGACGAATGATGGGCGATCTGGCAAACGTCCGGCTCTGCCAGAGTACACGTACAGCGAAGCACGCGCGTCGGTCGTGCTGTTGATCACCAGGTCGTCGATGCCGTCTCCGTCGATGTCACCACAACCGCAGGCTCCCGACGCGAAGGCCTGGTCCGGGCGCGGTGGCCGGAGAGTCCACGCGGGTTCGTTGGACAAGCCGCCCTCTCCGCCACGGTACAGGAGCGCGCCGAGATCGGTCGTTCCATTGACGCCGAACACAGGAACCAGCGCAATCGCGTCGTCGCATCCGTCGGCGTCGATGTCACCGACAGAGTCGAGCACGAAGTCCGTCGTCGGGTCTGTCGGATCCCACCCAGTCGTCCGCGGTGGGAGAAGGAAGTCCGCCACACGCGGGGCGGGACCGCCGTAGATGACGCTGACAAGCCGCCGGCCGCATCCCCCGAACACCGTGTCTGGGTAGCCGTCACAGTTGAAGTCCGCAACCGCGCCCCATCCTCGGTGGCACCGCCGCGGAACACGAAGCAAGGTCACGCGCGACGTTGCGAGGAGAGGCCCGTGGTGGATCGCGATTGCAAGGTCGGCTTCGCCTTCGTATAAGACGATCACATCGAATTCACGATCGCCATCTACGTCGAGGCCGGCCTTCCACAGTACTGCCGTGACTCCGGCGGCGACCCCGGGTGGCGGCCCGAGCCGCCCGAGGACCGTAGCTCCCTGGGGTCCGCCCCGGACGCTCCGGAGGGAGACGGGGACGCCCTGGATCAGGAGTGCGTCGCCGTAGCCATCGCGGTCGATGTCGCCCGCGCGGGTAGCCGATCCCGGCACGGTTGCGTGGAACTGCGGCGCGCCAGTTTCCACTCCGAGGAAGACGTCCGCGCGCAGGCGTGGGTGCTCGCGTTCGTAGTTTGCGCCGAAGCCCCGAAATCCCTCCCCGGTCATGTCATCGACCGCGTACCGCCACGTCCCAAGTCGTGTCGTCACCGGCACCTGGACGGGCTCGCCGGGTTGCTGCCCTCGACGCCCGAAATGGATCCACGTCGACTCGTCGCTGGGGCCGACGACGTCGGTGGTCCCCGTGACGAGAATGTCGCCCAAGCCGTCGGCGTTGTAGTCCTCCATGAAGCCAAGGACCGAGTCGTTCGCGGAGTCACGACGCGGCACCCGGAAGACCCACGTCGCGCTTTGATTACCGGTCGTCTCGCTCGCGAGCCGCCAGAACCATGCGCCGGGTTCGAGCGGCTCGACGGGCCTCCAGCGTTCGGCGGACACGACCTCGGATCGCAGGATCCGAGCAAAGGATCGCTCTCTCGCGAGTTCAAGCCGTGCGTTCGATTCACCGGGCGCGTTTCGCCACTCCAGCGTCGGGCGGTGCGTCGTAACGACCAGGGTCGAAAGCGGCCAGATCGGGCGTGGCGCGGGAGGGCGAGCGGGCACGCTGGAGTCGCGCTCCGGAACCCGAAGGCCGGTCTTCGAGCCGCAACTCATCGCTACGGCCACCAACGCAACGGCAGCGCACGGGAGTCGCGTGTGACGACGCGGCGCCACCGCGGCGCGCATTGTGTCAGTCGGCCGTGGACTGGCCATCTGACCTCCGAGCGTTCAAGCAGGCATTCAGCGCTCGCACGCAGGTTGCCGTAGTGATCGTTCCGCACCAGTCGACGTACCGTGAACCGCACGCGTGCTCCCACGGTGCGTGGCACTCCGGCGCTGTGAGGCGCAGGTTGTCTGCTCCCGGCCAGCTTCCGTCCGCCCGCTGCCGCCACAAGAGGGAGCGGAGCAACTCGTGGTCAGCATCGATTGCCTGAGCCCGGAAGCACATTGTCGCAATCTCGCACGCTACTTCGAACGCGGAGTGAGCGCCGTGCGCACCGTCCGCAGCAGGCGCGGAAGAACGCACGGGAACGACACCGTTGCGCCGCGCGAGCGCGCGCAGCGCCGCGGAGGTCGCGTACGCCGTCCCTCGCCACCAGTATGCGTTCCAGCGTCCGTCGCTCCGCATGGTGCGCTGCAGATATACCTTGGCGCGCTCGTCGAACTCGTGGTGACCGGCCGCCACGAGTGCCTCCCAGACAACCGGCGTCACGCACGGATGCCCGATACCCCAGGCGTCTGCGCGAGGGTAGGTCGCAAAGCCGCCGTCCCGGTGCCATCGCTCGCCGAGCCACACCGCGCAGCTCGCGGGAATCCGGCGGTCGCGCGCGGCAAGGAGGAGCACGGCGTGGGCCGTCGAGTCGGCATCGACACCCGTGTGCGCGTTGTAGCCCCAACCCTCCGCCCAGCAATGGTTCCGCAGCAGCCAGTCCGCTCCCGCGTCGGGCGCACCGCAGTGGACGGACGGCGGCAGTTCTGACAGCGCCAGCGCCACGTATGCGGTGACCCACTGGTCGGAGGGTCCCACGGGCCTGTCGTGGTAGTCCCGCCAGCACCCGTCGGGTTCCTGGATGGAAACCAGGTATCCCGCTGCGCGTGCCAGTGCGCGGTCGACGGGATCGCTCATGCCGGCCAGCTCTGCGGTCGGAGATAGACGTTGAGGCGCGGGGCACGCAGCGCCGTTCCGAAGCGACCGAAGCCTACACCGACGAACGCCACGTCCATTGTCCCAACCGCGTCGACGACCAGTTCGCGATCGATCGCGGTGTCGAACGTACGGCCAATCTCGCACAGCACGCTCGGCCACGAGACACCGCCCAGACAACGCTCGCAGGCGCACAGGTCGAGCTTCACGTCGATCCAGTCGGGGCCACTTGCCGCGTAGGACACGCTGAGGAGGGCAGTGCGGTCACGCAGCGGTTGCCCCGACCGGAGCGTCGCGCCGAGCGCGGCAAGGCCCTGTGCTGCATCGCCGCCCACCGCCGCCTCAAGCCCGCTTGCAGAATCGTCGGAGACTCGAAAGTACGTTTTCAGGCGGATCGCTCCGCCAACGTCTTCTTCAACGCCGCAGCTCGTCGGAATCGCCCGAGCGCGAAGTTCTCGGATGGGTCGCAGATCGAATGCTGTGTCCTGCGCCGACGACTCCATCCAAATCTCCACCGCACTCCAACTCCCGACCTGGTCTCGCGGTGACAGGTCCACGTACACGGCCAGCCCATCGTCGCCCGTGCCGACGGCGACCCACGCGACGCCCGATGTGTAGGTCGCGAGTTCGTCAACCGTTCGCGGGCCAACCCCGTCGAGGAGTTGCTCCAGCGCACGATGGGTGGCCGTTCGTGGGCCAGCGACTGAGTGAACGATCCGACGCGTGAGTGCCAGTCGTCGCGGCGGATCGTCTTGGATCGAGTATCCGGGATCGACGAGCAGTCTTGGGCGACAGCGCGCGCCCGAGAACGACAAACACAACTCGAGAGGAGCGCCGTTCGCGTTCAGTGTCGAGGATCCTGCGGGCGCCGACACGTCGGATGTGAGGCCCAGCAGCTCGCGGCAACGCGCGTGCACGACCGCGGCGGGCAAGTCGGCAACGCGCGCGGCGAGCGCCGCGGCGCTCACGATCGCGTCGTCGCGTGCCGCCGCAGTCATCGCGTTCCTCGCATGCTCGCCGTCCGCACCCTCGCCACCGGCCGCACGGCGGTCCCGCCGTACACGACCGCGCGCAGCACCCTGTTCACCAATTCCTCCATCGTCCCCGCGTGCGTCCTGCGCAAGACTTCCGTGCGGAGTTTCGCCCGCCATGCGTCCCCGATCCCCATCGCGACGCACACGTCGCCGTCGCACTCTGCCGCACACGCGTGCACAACCAGCTCCGCCTCCCGCGCGTCGAGCCCGTCGTACTCCGCGCACTCACCCACGACGCTCGCCACCGAGCGGTTGCCGCGGCACGCCCGCAGCGCCACCGCGCGCCGCGCGAACGCCTCGGCGCATCGCCGGTCGGGCGCGCATACCCACACGCGCTCGCAGTGCTCGCCCACTCGGTTGACCAGGTCGCCGACGTCCCTCGGGACCACGGCGGCGAGCGCGACACACGGCGCCGCGTGGCGCACCGCGCGCACCGCGTCGATCCCGTCCGAGTTCGCAGTGCCGACTTCGACGACGACGCATCCCCACCGGTTCGCGCCCTCTCGCGCCGAGAGCAGTTCGTCGTGAGCGATGGGTCTCGGTCGGCCGGCGGCCTTCAGCCACGGCGCAATCCGCCGCACGGGCGAACCTTCACCCGCGACCACGAGCGACACCAACGTTTTGTCCGCTCGAAGGGACGCGCTCATGGATGAGCCGTCTCGTCTCGTCTCGTCTCGTCTCGTCTCGTCTCGTCTCGCAAATTCCGTGCCGTCATGTTGCCCCCGTTTTTTCACCACCGTGCATGTGCCGACTACTCACTTCATTGTACGCGATTGAGCGCCGCGCCGCCATGTGCCCGAGATCGCGCGAAGCTCATCGTCAGCGAGTCGCGACCAGTCGCGTCTTCGTCGTCTGGGCGGCGTGGGGCCTGCTCTGAATCGATCGCCGCAGCGAGAGTGCGCAGCACTTTCCGCTCGTTGCCGTGGGATTGATCCCACGGCGGTGCACGATCAATCGATGGTCGTGAGCCGTGTGCCCGCGGGATATCCGTACCCGACGTACGAATCGAACCCGGACACGATCACCATGATCCCGGCTTCGCGATCGTCCGACGTGACGACGTGCACGCCGTCGTCCTGCCGACCCGGCATGACCACGGGCGCGCGATTCGTGTTGATCGTGGGGAACGACAGTTGGCAACGGTACACGACGTATTCGGGGTTCGGACACGGCGGGCGCCCCGGACGCTCGCGGCAATGGTCGGCGCGCTCCATCGGACAGTCGGCGTAGGGCAGCGGCGTGTCCTCGCCACCGCCGTTGCGGAGGGTCACGTGCGCCGCGCGCCGCGCGATGATCGTGACGAAGTCGAACGCATACCGATCGGGCGTCAAGAACACGTAATTCTGTCGCCACTGTCGAATCGGTGGAATCATGATGAACGACGGATCGCCGCCCGGGATGGGGCCCGGCGGAATTCCCGTCGTCGCCTGCCCGCCCGTGACTGTCGCGACGGCGAGCGGACCGTCCGCGTGCGCTTCGAATTCGCGGAACGCTCGCAGCGTTCTCTGCTGTCCCGAGAGCAGGTCGAACTCGATGGGGATGCTGTCGGGATCCGTCGAATCGCGCGGCAGCGTGGTTCGCACGTGGGTCATTCCGTCGCCCACAGCGACGAACCGATACCACTGCGGCTCGAGAACCATCGCCACCGGACCGCCCGCCGCGAGCACGGCCGCCGTACGCGACGGCATGTGCGGCAGCACGTAATCCTGCGCCGCCGTCCTGCGCGGATAGATCTGTTCTTCAAGATGGTCCGCGCAGCACAGCCGCTCGCCGAAGACGTTCCAGATGGGCGAATCCGACGCTTCGGACCCCGCAAACACGGAGACGGGGTTGTTGGTCTGAATTCGGGTCCCCGTGAAGTCCGACAGGAACGTGCCGGTCTCGAGGTTGAGCACGTCGTAGCGCCCAAGGCGCACCGTGAACGGCCGGCCGATCATTGCGCCCATCGGGAGCGGGCCGGTCATGCTCGTCGGAATGATGTTCGCGGTCGGAGTGACGGTTACGCTCGTATCGTCGGCCGTTCCGACGATCGTGAGAAATGCGCGAAGATCCAAGTTGAAACCGGCGTCCGGATTCGACCGTGAAATGGTCTGCGGCCAACTCGTGACGACGTAGTCGCCGGAGATCGAATTGGTCGGGAGCAGCAGCGACGCGTCGTTGCTGAACACGCTGACGTTCTCCAGAGGATTGAACTGGTAGGCGATCACCGGAATCGTCGCCGTGATCCTGTACGCCTGCGATGACAGACACGTGCCTGTACCCGTGTCGAACGTCCCCACCGGCGAACAATCGACCTCGCGCGCCGGAAGGCGGAACGTCTCGAGATCGCGCGGGCCGATGACGGCCGACGCGACCATCTGCGGAATCGGCGGCATTCCGACCGGCGCGATGTTGCGCTCGATCCGAACGCGGGCCGTGAGATGTTCATCGGGATTCGATACGACGACCGCGTACTGCTGCGATGCCGCGCTGCGGCCGTCGTTGGTCACGGCATTGTCGAGATCCGCGGAGTAGTACTCACACCCGATGTTCGTGTCGCGGATCGAGTCGCTCTGACAGAGCACGACGCACCGCGCGTTGCGGCACGCCTCGCCGCGTTCGAGGTCGCAAGTCGTCATGTTGTCCCAACCCGAACCGTCCATGCGGCACCGCTCGACGGCCGTCTCGTCGCCCGAGCAGCGAGTCGTGTTGGGGTTGCATGCGACGCACCAGAGATTCTCGACGCACACCTGCCCGCGCGCCGCGCAGTCCTCGTTCACGACTTCGGTGAATTCCCCGGCCTCGCGACACAACTGGTGAACGTTCGAAAAGCAGCGGTTTTGCCCGTTCTGGCACTCGATCCAGCCTGCGCCGTCGGGATCCGGGGACGCGTCCCGCGGTCGTGCGTCTCGACTGCCGTCGGCATCATTGCGCTGCGGCCCGCACGCCGCGAGAACCGCAGCGGCGACGACAAGAAGACAAGTTGTTCGCATGGCGTCCGTGGGGTGCGCCTAGCGCGCGATGGTGACGGAATTCGTTGCGTACGCCGTCCAGTAGTACCGACTCAGCCACTGGTAGCGGAAGTTGTTGAAGTCGAACCCTGCGACACGGAAGCCACAGAGCGACATCTGGTAGATGCCGCGCGGCATGTCCGTGAGCCCCGGCACGCCCGAGATGTCCGGAATTCCAACCTCGCGAACGCTGCCCGGGAAGAAGTGCTGCCACCACACGACGTCGCCGAGATAGAAGCCAACGCTGCACGAGCTTCCCGACTGCGAAATCATCGTCCAGAACATGTCCGGGTCGTTGCCGCTCACGTTGAACCGCAGGCGTCGCGTCGTCGGAATCGTTCCGCCGGGCACCGGTTCGATGATCTGCGGCACGCCAACCCAGTTCCGCACGCGGACCGTGTCGTCGGGACTCGTGATGCCCGCGACGACCACCGCAGACAGCGGCTCGCCCAGGCGCATGCCCGAGCCATACGTTGCGCGCACGATCATGCGGGCGTCGGCAAGCGTCCCGAGGAACGCGGGCTGTGCGACGAGCCGAATGCTGTCGAGCGGCCGCACGCTGATCACGGCAATGTCGGGTCGCGGGATCACGCCCTCGCCGCCGAGGTCGATCCAGTTCTCCGCTTGCAAGCGGTTGGGATTCCCATCGACCTGGGGCGGCAGGTCCATCGCCTGCACCGTGGTCTCATGGTCGAGCGGGATGTTCATGTCGATGTCGACACCCGTCAGCGACGCACGCGGCGACGCCAGAACACTTCGTGCGACGCCCATCACGTACGGCGTGAACCGCGGAGGCATCGTGTCGGTGCGCTCGAGTCCCGCAAGGGCGTAGACGGCCAGCGCCGCCGGCCGCGCGACGATCAGGTAGGGATAGCCCCGCCCGCGCTCGTTTCCGCCGGTCTCGAGCACGATCGCGCCCATGCCCGGATCGGGATTGGACGCGAGCATGTTCGCCGTCGTCGTGTAGACGTAGGCGACTCGGCGCTCGTTCGCGCGAGGCGTCGGAATGTTGATCGACCACGGGTTGGGACCGAACTCACGCGGCCCCGCCCAGACGAGCTCGCCCGCGATCTGCGCGGCAAAGATGCTGCGCGGCGGCGGGCCCGACGGCGGCATGCCCATTCCGCAGTCGACGCCCGGTACGCGGGCCAGCCACGGCATCAGGAACAACGTGCCGTCGCGTCCATCGATCGACACGAACGAGCTCGTCGCGAAGCAGTGCGCGCTCGCCGTCACGACGTTCGGCCCGCGCAGGTCCGGCACCGACAGGGTGACCTGCCCGCGCGGATTCGTCGTTCCCGACGCCGGCGCCGCGACACGCGGGTTGTCGCCGATGTAAACGTACGCGCCCGGGATCGCATCGCCCGTGAGCGCATTGAGTGTCGCGACGTTGATGCTCCCCGCGATGCGACCGCCGCCCCAGCCGCCCGAATTCGGGTCGGACGCTTCGTAGTAGTTCAGCGCGTCGAGCACGGTGATGCCGTCGCTTCCGGTCGTCACCGTGACGGGGACGAGCCCCTGCGCGTGCGCGGGCACCGTGCAGCTGAGCTGACTCGGCGAGATGAACATGACGTTTTCGCACGGTTGCTCATCGATGATGACCCGCGTCGACGCCGTCCAATTGGTGCCGCTGCCGCGCACGGTGATCTGCGTGCCGCCAGCGATCGATGCCGTGTTGGGCTCAGCGTAGAACGAATCGTAATGGTAGCCGCGCGGGAGGCGCGAACGCTGATCGCCGCGCTCGATGATCACATCGACGTCGCCCGGCACACCGGCGGGCACGCGAACTTCGATGCGATTCCGGTCGACGAACATCTGGTACCGCGGCTGGACCATCGCGTCGCCAAAGCGAATCACGACGTCGTCCGAGAAGTTCGATCCGCGCACCGTAACGGTGTTTCCGCCGTTGAACGGCCCGTGCTCGGGCCGCACCGCGAGCACCAACGGAATCACCGGAGGCGCGTCACCGTTCGGCGAGTCGACGACGGCTCCGTCACCGCTCGCGGGCGTATCCGCCGAGGAATCGCCTCCGTTTCCGTCGACGTTGAATCGATTGTCTCCGCACGCAGAAGATCCTGCGAGTGCGAGGACGGCGGCGAGGCCGAAACCCGAGACACGGAAAGCGCGCATGGTACTCCTCGAAGCAATGTCAGACCCCGTTGGGAGCCGACCCTGGGAGTATCCGGGACTATCCGCCACCCTGCAACCCGCGAGCACCAGGTTTTAGGTTTTAGATCGTGGTTTACGCCGCACTGTGTCGTGACCGGGCGTGATCGGTCGAGACCGGAGCCCTATGCCCGGGAGCGGCCCGAGGCCTCGGGGCGCGCAATCGGGGCTCGACGTGGCGGGCAGGCGTGTTTACGTATCGCGTCCATTCGGCGGGTTGGAGGAAAATCCCGACCTCCGCAGGAGCCATCATGCCGGTCCCGGTTGTCACCGAAGCCACGTTCGAGCGCGAGGTCCTCCAGAGCGAGCTGCCCGTGCTCATCGATTTGTACGCCGATTGGTGCGCGCCGTGCCGAACGCTCTCGCCACGCGTCGAGGAGGTCGCGGCGGAAAACGCCGGCAAGCTGAAGGTGGTGAAGGTCAATGTCGACCATTCGCCTCGGATCGCTCAGATGTTTCAGGCGAAGTCGATCCCCATGCTCGTGCTGATTGTCCAGGGCCAGCTCGCCGGATCGCTCCAGGGCGCGGTGCCCAAGCACGAGATCGTCGATCTCGTCACGCCACACCTCCCGGGCGCGGCGGACGAGCTGCCGGCGGGCGAAGTCGCCAAGCTGTTGAAAGCGCGTCGCGTGGTGATCGTCGACGTGCGCGAAGCCCCGGCGTTTACGCGCGCCCATGTTCCGGGCGCGCTGAACATCCCGCTGGCCGATCTCGCGACGAAGCTCGGCACCATGACGATCCCACGGGTGCCGATCGTGGTGTACGACCGCTCGGCCGGTGACGACGCCAAGAGCGCGCTGAAGACGTTCGGCGAGCTCGGAATCCCGGCGGCGTTGCTCAAGGGCGGCTTCCTCGGCTGGGAAGCCGAGGGACTCGACATCGAGCGGTAGCGCCGGTGGGCACGCTCACCGACCTCACCAACGGCTACTGGAACGGCACAATCGCGCCCGAGCACGAGCACCCCTTCGCGCCGAGATTTGCGCTCGAAGAAGTCGCTCCCGGCGTGGCGTTCGTGTCCGCGTTCGCGAATGTCACGGCGTTCGCGACCGACGACGGTCTGGTCCTCGCGGACACGGGCAGCCAGGTTGTCGCATCCGTCGTTCACGAACTCGTCCGTGGATGGTCGGCGCGACCCGCGCACACGGCCGTGTACACCCACGGTCACATCGATCACGTGTTCGGAACCGCGCTCTTCGAGGCCGAGCACCGGCCCAAGTCGGCGCCGGCGTTTCGAGTCGTCGCGCACGAAGCGGTCCCGACGCGGTTCGATCGGTACCAGCTCACGGAGGGGTACAACGCCTGCATCAACTCGCGTCAGTTTCAGACCCGGGTCGAGTGGCCCAAGTCGTTTCGGTATCCGGACGAGACGTTTCGATCGCAGCGCACGCTCGAAATCGGCGGCCGCACGTTCGAGTTGCACCACGCGCGCGGCGAGACCGACGACCACACATGGGTGTGGGTCCCCGACGCGCGGACGCTGTGCACGGGCGACCTGTTCATCTGGGCGTCGCCGAACGCGGGCAATCCGCAGAAGGTTCAGCGCTACCCGCGGGAGTGGGCGCAAGCGCTGCGGGCGATGGCACTGCACGAACCCGAGGTGATGTGTCCCGGACACGGTCCGCCCATCGTGGGCGCGGCCCGCGTGAAGCAGGCGCTCGAGGAAACGGCCGACTTCCTCGAGTCGATCGTCGAGCAAACGCTCGCGCTGATGAACCAGGGGGCGACGCTCGACGAAGTGCTCGCAGGCGTCCACGCACCCGAGGCGTTGCTCGCGCGGCCGTATCTGCGTCCGATCTACGACGAACCCGAATTCATCGTGCGAAACGTGTGGCGTCAGTTCGGCGGCTGGTTCGACGGCGATCCGTCGCACTTGAAGCCCGCGCGCGCGGGCTCCCTCGCCGCGGAGATCTCACGTCTCGCGGGTGGCGCACGACCGCTCGCGGAACGCGCGGCCGCGCTCGACGACGACGGCGAGCACGCGCTCGCCTGCCACCTCGCGGAATTCGCCGCTCGTGCGGCTCCGAACGACAAGTACGTCGTCCGAGTCCGCCGCGAGATCTACGAGCGGCGCGCCGAGCGCGAGACGTCGCTGATGGCCCGCGGAATCTACCGCGCCGCCGCCGGGCGACGACCCGGGAGTTAACTATTTAACTTTTTAACTTTTGAACCCGCGAACTCTTGAACCCGTTTCGCACCTCCCGCATTCACACGCGCATGCGCCGTCGCGATGCCGCGTTGGGCGCGATCGCCGCAACGCTGGTTTGTTCGGCGTGGGTGCGCATCGCCGACGCAGTGCCCGTCATTCCCCCCGGCCGCGAGTCGCAGCTTCTCGAGATCTTCGGTCGCGGCCAGACATTTCCCAACGGGTGCCGCCTTGCCGCCGTCTCCGTCGACCACGGCATCGCGCACGCACGCTATCGCTGCTCCGACCGTCAACGCGCCGTCGAACTGAGCTGGCCGTCCGCCCGCGCGCCCCTCCGCACCGCGCGCTTCGCGGTCACCTTTGAGCCGCACGACGCGCCCGAGTTCGAACAATCCGTGCTTCGACACGTTCGCGATCGCGAACCCTCGTGGGTCTGGGTGCAGTCGGCGTTCGCGCGCCGGTCCGCCCGCCACCTCTCGCTCCCGCTCCGCGCGCCACTCGAATCCGCCGCCGCCATCCTCGTCGCGCTCCTCGCCGTCGCGACGCTCGCGTGGCTGCTGCACCTCCTCCGCACCCAGTCCCTCGCCCCCCCCCCGGCCCCGCGCCGCACCGAACTCGCGATCCCGGCCTTCGCCGCAATCGTCGCGTTCGCACTCCTGCGCGTGGTCACGCCCCTTCCGCCGGCACACTCGGACACGGCCCGCGATCTGCTCTTCGCGCACGAGTGCATGCAGCGCGGATGCACGTCGGGTCCACCGTCGTCCGCGCCGATGTTCCTCCAAGGCACGCTGTGGCCACGGGCGCTCGCACTCCTTCTCCGCGCGCATCTGGGAACGCACGGAATCCAGACGCTCCTCCTCGCGTCCGAGGTTCTCGGCGCGCTCGCCCTCGCGTGGAGCTGGCGGCGCCACGTGAACCCGCGCGGCGCGTGGATCGCTGCGGCGCTTGGGCTGATGCTCGCTCATCGCGTCGCGGAGCCGCCCGTCGTCTGGGGGCCGTCGATGCTGCCGGTGTGCCTACTTCTTGCCGCCGCCGCCCTGCCCGCCACCGCACATCTCGGTCGCATCCGCGACGCCGCGCTCCTCGGCATCGCGCTCGCCGGCGCGGCCGAATCGCACGTCGCGTGCGCACCGATGCTTCCCGCCGCGGTTCTCGTACTTCTCGCCGCGGGAACCCCGCTTCTCGCGGTCCTCGCGAGCGCGGCTCCCATCGCGATCCTGCCGTGGATCTCCCGCGCGACCTGGCAGAACAATCTTTCGCTCGTCCCGCTTCGTGTCGCGGCTCCCGTGATCGTCGCGATGCTCGCCCTCGCGTGGGTCGTGCGCCGCCGCGCGAGACTCCTCGAGCCGGCAGACCGCGTCCGCTTCGCGATCCTCCTGTGGGCACCCGCGTGTCTCGCGGGGCCTCTCGTGCTCGCCGGTCGCGTCCCGATTCGCGAGAGCCCGCGCTACGTCGGCCCCGCGGTCGTCGCCGCGTGCCTGTTCGCGGGCGTGATCGTTGCGGTGATCGCCGAGCGCTGGAAGTCCTTGATGCGCGGGCGACTCCCGATGGTGCTCGAAGCCGCGGCGGTCGCGGCCACGCTGTCGTTGACTCCGCTCGCTCGCGTGCGCCCGCGATGGACGTACCCGGATGTCGAGCGCGTCTGGAGCGTCTTGCATTCTCGCGGCGCGTCGTACGCATCGCTTCGTCGGTCGCTCGCAAGTGACTGGGAACTGCTCGACGCGCTCGGTCCCCTCGATCCGCGGCTTGGCATCGTGCCCCGCCCCGCGTCGTCGAACATCGTCGTGCTGCGCGCCGCACGCAGCCTGCGCCCGCCGCGATCCACGACCGTCGTGCCATTGACCACCGGCGACGTCGCGTGGATCCTCGAAGTTCGCGAGCGATTCGAGCGAGACTCCGCGAGCTTGTGCATGGAAAACCGCGGATCCGCGCCGGTGTGCGTCGCCCTCCCGGAAGAGCCCACCGAAGAAACCTCGCTCGTCGACCGCGCGTACGTCGCTCGCGCCGAATTGCACGCCATTTGGACGCCGTTCGTGACGGCCGAAACGCTTCGGTTTCGTGTGACCGTGCGACGCGACGACGATCCGGTTCCGTGGCGGGCCGTTCTGCTCGAGCCCGGCTGGGAGTTCGTCGATCGCGCGGGCGCACGCGACCGACCGGTCGGACGACAGCCGCCCGAGACGCTCGAGGCCGTGCGATCGCGCGCGCGGTTCCACTTCATTTCGCACGCGTGGCCGCCGCCACTCGTCGGGATCCCCGAGGACGCATGGACGACCGGCGTCGCCGCGGCGGTCGCGATTCCCGCGGCACGTCCTGGGCCACCACCGGCTCCGCGGTTGGAACCCGAGGAACCGTAGCGCGCGTGATGCGTTTCACGTCGCGGGATCGGCGGGAGGAACCGGGGCTGTTTCGTCGACTTCGGGGCCGAGCTCCCGCGCGAGAACGCGCTTGGCCATTCGACCGAGCAGTACGATCGCGACGATCGTCAGCGCCGTGCCGACGCCCAGTGTGATCCAGCGCGAACGCAACGCCGCGGCGCCTTGGCCACCCGCAAGAATCTCCGTCGCACTCGTGAGCACCGAGCCGACGTAGACGTGGACGACGGTCATGGGTGCCATTCCCACCGCGGTGCCGAGAACGAAATCCCGCGTGCGCACCCGCGTTGCGCCCAGGACATGGTGCAAGAGATTTTGCGGAAGCACGGGGGTCAGTCGCAAGAGTGTGACGAACTTCAGCCCGTGCCGTTCGAGCGCGGCGTTCAAGCGTGCCCAGCGGCGCCGCTGGCCAAACCGGGCATTGACCCACGGTCGCGCGATCGTGCGACCCACGGCGAGACCGGCCGTCGCGCCGAGGAGCATCCCCGGCATCGCAATCGCGAGCCCTTTGACCGGGCCGTAGACATACCCCGCAATGCCCGAGACCACCGCGAGCGGCACCGCGACGGCTCCGAGCGCGCCGTAGAGCCCGACGTACGCCACGAGCCCCCACGCTCCTGCGGCGCGGATCCAATTCACGAGCGCGAGCAGGGATTCGCCCAGCGGCAAACGTCGCGCCGCGAAGACGACGACGCCCACGGTCAGCGCGACCAGCAACGCACGCAGGGGTCGAAATTTCAAGGCGGCGACGGAGTCTACGCGAACGTCCCGGGATGCGGTATCGAGGGGTGCATGACCCTCCGCGTTCTGTACCTGCACGGATTTGCGTCGGGTCCCGACAGTGCCAAGGGCCGCGCGGTCGCGAAGGCGCTGGCCGCGAAGGGCATGCGAGTCGAGCAACCGGATCTGAACGTCCCGTCGTTCGAAAAGCTCTCCGTGCGTGCGCAGCTCAAGGCGATTCGAGACACGTTGCTCACTCGCAACGAGCGCACGCTGCTCGTCGGCAGTTCGCTCGGCGGCTACCTCGCAACGCTCCTCGCTCCGCGTGCGCTCGCGGAACCGGCGGAGCCGCCGGGCCTGGAGTGCGTCGCGGGGCTCGTGCTGCTGGCGCCGGCGTTCAACTTCGCGCGACGTTGGCGCGCGCGAATGACGGCCGACGACTGGGACCACTGGAAGCGCGCAGGAACGACCGAGTACGACCACTTCGCGTACCGTCGAAAGATGCCGCTGCGATTCGAGTTCCTCGAGGAAGCCGCGGCGCTTCCCTCGATGCCCGGCACGTCGGTGCCCGTGTACATTGTACAAGGTCGTCGAGACGATACCGTGCCGTACACCCAGACACGCGCGTGGGTCGAAATGAATCCGCAGGCGAAGCTGATCGAGGTCGACGACGACCATCAACTCCTGGCGTCGCTGCCGGTGATCGAACACGAAGTTGAACTGCTCGCGAAGATTCTCGGGGGCTGACGCCGTCGGAGCGTGAAACAGGGAGGGCGGGGAGGAAGGGAGATTTTGGTTGGTCGGCGCGGCGATCGGCGGAGCGTCGGCAGCAAGCGGTGCGTCCGAAGCGGTTTTAGGTGCTTTTCGTTGCACAACGTCGCGCGGTTGTGCATCGTGGTTGCCTGTGTGAAATTTGTCTTCTCTTTCAAGGGGTAGGTCTCGAATGAAGTCATCACGTCTTTCTCGGGTTCTCGCGGTGCTGGTATTCTCGACGACGGGTTTCGCCATCGGCTGCGGCCCGGGAACAAGCTCCGGCGACGCCGCTGGCGACACGGTGTCGGGCGACGCCGTCATGCAGACTGATTCACAATCGGACGACGTCGCGAGCATGGATGTCCCCGCGGCCGACGTTCCGACGACCAGCGACGTGCAGTCCGCGGACACGGTTCGGACCGACACGGGCGGCGGCGACGTCCCGTTCGTACCGACGGCGGGCGCGACGTACTTCTGCATGGGATACGAGTCCATCTGTATGTTCGGGGGCACCGGGCGCTACCCGACGCGCGACGCGTGCCTCCGCGCGTACGACAGCTACTCGATGTCGCGAGCACTCTGCGTCGCCAACGCACTCGGCATGGCGGCCCGCGATCCGTCGCACTGCGCGGGTGCGTCCGGCATGGCGCCCTGCAACTGATGGTGGATGCCAACGCGAGGCCATGCACTGGTGACGGGAGCGTCGAGCGGCATCGGCCGTGGCCTTGCGTGGCGCCTGGCGCGGGATGGCTTCCACGTTCACCTCGGCGCACGGCGGCTCGACCGCCTCCATGAGGTGTCCGCAGAGATCGCGAGCGCTGGCGGGCAATCGTCGGTGCTCGCGATCGACGTGTCCCACGCCGACGCCACCGTCGAGGCGATCCGCGCGTTGGACGCGCGCGTCGGAGGGCTGGACCTGATCGTCGCGAATGCGGGCGTCGGAGTGGGTTCGCGGGAATTGCCGACGTACGCCTGGGAGTCCGTGCGCGAGGCGTTTCACACGAACGTCTGTGGCGCGACGGCAACCCTCACGGCCGTGTTGCCGGCGATGGTGCGCCGAGGTCGCGGGCACCTCGTTGGGATCAGCTCGCTCGCGTCGTTTGGTGCACTCCCGGGCAGTGCCGCGTACTGCGCACCCAAGGCGGCGCTGTCGATGCTGCTCAAGTGCCTACGACTGGACACCCTGGACACGGGTGTCGCCGTCACGGCTGTGCACGTGGGCTTCGTAGACACCGCAATGCTGGAGCACGCGACGCATCCGACGCCTCAGCGGCTGACCGTCACCGAAGCCGCGGACGCGATCGTGCGCGAGCTGGACGCGCGCCCGGCGACGATCGAACTCCCTCGTGCACTTGCGATTGCAACGCGCGTCGCCGCGAATCTTCCGCGCCCCGTGCGCGACGCGATGGCACGCCGCTGGGCGGCGAAGCGCGGATAGCCCCGTCGTTCACGCCAGGTGAAAATAGTCTCGCACGCGCGCAAACAGGTGCGCGCGACGCGCAGATCGCTCGTCGGGATCGGAGAGCGTCGACGACTCTCGCGCACCCGCGAGCTGCGTTTCGCGCGCGGTCAGCAACTCGGCCATGTCGTCGGCGATCTTGGGTCTGGCCGTCATGACGTCGCGCATTGCGCCCGACTCGATCTCGTAGGTCACGGTCTCGCGAAGTGCCGTGCAGGTCGCGTGGCGAGCGTCGCCGAGCAGCAGCGACATCTCCCCGAAATACTCTCCGGTTCCAAGTTTCGCGACCGTCCCGCGTCCGTCGGCCGCAAGAACGCCCACCTCCCCCGACGCGACGACGAACAGGGAACTCCCCGGGTCCCGCCGGCGCAAGATCACTTCGCCGGCCTCGAACCGCCGACGACGCGTCCGCCACGCGAGCGTCGTTCGCTCGTTGTCGTCGAGGGGCGCGAACACACTGACCATCGCGATTGCGGAAGTGCGCACGGCCAGCTCGGACGCGCTCCACACGTCGACCACGCCGTCCGTGGCAGCCGGTCCGGCCGTCGTCGATGCCGAGGATTCGTGGAGCCCGGTTCGATCCGCGACGTACCAGATTCGCCGCCGAACCGCCGACTCGACAGCTTCCTCGGCGCCCGCATCGGTCACCCAGAATGAAATCGCGTACACGATGTCGGTTCGGCCGTATTCCAACGGCGTACATCGCGGTGGGGGCTCGGCAAGGACGCCTTCGATCGACTGGACCGCGGCGCAAAGTGCCCCGTCGACTTCACCAGGCGAGTGCTCGCGCGCAAACGGTACGCGGACCGTGACTCGCCGCGCGCGTGTCGGTCGTGAAAGATTGACGACCTCCTGCGTCAGCAATTGCAGATTGGGTACGATCGTCACGTCGCCCTCGCGATTCAGAAGCGTCGACGATCGCCACCGGATCTCCGTAATGCGCCCGACGCGCCCGCTGATCTGAATCCAATCTTCCAGCGCGATGGTCTGTTCGAATTGCAACAAGAGTCCGGCGAACAGATTGGCAATCACGCCTTGCAGCGCGAGACCGATCACGGCCGTCGCGACCGCCGACGTCGTGAGAACCGACAACGGATTCAGTCCGCCGGAGCGAAACACGACGAACACGATCACCCCGAAGACTACGGTCTGGCTGACGTCCCGGACGATCGTGGGAATCTGCGACCGCCCCAGCGCCAGGTCGAAGAACACCATTCCCACCGCACCCGCGACCCCCAGCATCACGAGGAACAGATTCGTGATGTGCAGTGTGTTCGAAACGCCAGGCGCGCCGGCAACGCGTATTCCCGTCGCAACGAGATGCAGGACCGGGCCGAGGCCCAGCAACAACACACTGACGCGCCCGCGATGTCGTCGCGATGGCGGCAGTCGACGCCGGAGAAAAAGCACGACGACGAACGCGGTCGTCAGGGCCGCGAGGCCGGACCACCCGAGTTCGAAATGCTTCAGCCGCGCCCAAAGATCCAACGACGCGCTCCCCTCGCCTCCCCTATCCGCGCCCCAGCCATTTCAGTACTCGGGCCGCGACGGCATCGCCGGTCATCCCGAACTTCTCCGCGAGCACCTCGCCCGGCGCCGAGGCTCCGAAATGGTCGAGCCCGATCACCAATCCGTCCTTGCCGGCGATCCGGTACCACGGAGTCGTGCGCCCCGCTTCGACCACGCAGATTCTCGCGTGGTCCTCCAGGAGAACGTCGCGACGGTACGCCTCAGGCTGCGCGTCGAAGCGCTCGAGACACGGCATCGAGACCACGCGTACGCGAACGCCGCTCGTGGCGAGTTTTGCGCGAGCGTCCACCGCAACGCCTACCTCGGACCCGGTCGCGACGATGACCACCTCGGCCGCGCCACCGGCAGCGTCCGCGACCACGTATCCACCGCGCCACACGTCGCGCTTCGCGAACGCAGTGGGTCGCTCGAGCACGGCAGTCTTCTGTCGAGTGAGAATCATCACATTGGGACGCTCACCGTCGGGTCGAGTAGCGCAGTAGGACCACGCCATCGCCGTTTCGAGACCGTCGGCAGGACGCCAGACGTGCAGATCGGGAATCGCACGCAACGTCTCCAGGTGCTCGATCGGCTGGTGGGTGGGACCGTCCTCGCCGACCCAGAAGCTGTCATGTGTGAAAATGAACAGCGTCGGAATCTTCATCAACGCGGCGAGACGAATCGGCGGCCGCATGTAGTCCGAGAACACGAGAAACGTCGCGGTGTACGTGAGCCACGCGCCCGAGAGTGTCATTCCGTTCGCGACCCAGCCCATCGCATGTTCGCGAATGCCGAAATGCAAGTTGCGACCGGCGAACGACGGATCCGGCAGATCGTCCGATTTCACCGATGCCTTCACGACGCTCGGTGCGCCCTTGATTCCCGTGTTCGTCGACGGCTCGAGATCCGCCGCGCCGCCGATCAGCCACGGCATCGCCGCGGTCGCAGCCTGAATGACCTTTCCCGACAACGCTCGTGTCGCTGCCGCGGTCGTGCCCACGGCCGCCACGAGTCGCTCGTCGAGATCCGCGGGCGCCGTGCGTGCAAAATGCTCGTCCCACAGCCGAGCCGCGTCGGGCTCCTTCGCACGCCACCCGGCATGCATCTCGTCCCACTTCGCGTGCAATTCCTTGCCCCGAGCGGCGACGGAGGCGAAGACCTCACGGACGGGCGCCGGAACGTAGAACGTCTCGTCGGGCCAACCGATCGCATCGCGCGTGCGCTTCATCTCGTCGGCACCGAGCGGGGCACCGTGCACTTCGTGGGTGCCGGCCTTCGTCGGCGCTCCCCTGCCAATGACTGTCTTCGCGATGATCAGTGTCGGCTCGACCGTTCGCGCGCGGCCGCGTTCGAGCGCACCGCGGATCTCGTCGTGATTGTGTCCATCGATGTGCTCGACGTGCCAGCCGTACGACTGAAACCGCCGCCCAACGTTCTCGCCCATCGAGATGTCGAGATGGCCCTCGATCGTGATGTCGTTGTTGTCGTACACGAACACCAGATTGCCGAGCCCGAGATGCCCCGCGAGCGACGCGGCCTCGGACGTCACGCCCTCTTGCATGTCGCCGTCGCCGCAGATCCCATACACATGGGTGTCGATCAACGGAACGCCGACGCGATTGAATCGCGCCGCGAGCATCTTGGCCGCGAGCGCCATGCCGACGGCGCCGGCGAATCCCGCTCCGAGCGGACCGGTCGTGATCTCGACCCCGGCCGTGTGTCCGTACTCAGGATGCCCCGGAGTCTTGGAACCCCACTGCCGAAAACGCTTCAGCTCGTCGAGTGGCAGGTCATAGCCCGACAGGTGCAGCAGCGAGTACAGCTGCATGCTTGCGTGTCCACCCGAGAGCACGAAACGATCGCGATTGATCCACGTCGGCGCCGCGGGATCGTGCCGCAGGAACTCTGTCCACAGCACGAACGCCACGTCCGCAGCGCCCATCGGCGTGCCGGGATGCCCCGACTTCGCACGCTCGACGCCGTCCGCTGAAAGCATGCGAATCGTGTTTACGCATTGTGCGCGCAGCGCTTCGGACAGCTTCATGACCGGGAGCATAAGACGTCCGGGACTTAACTTTTTAACTTTTTAACTTTTGGCGACGCGACTCCCCGGCGATCCGCGCCGCGCTCCACCGCCGGTCGGCGTGGGCTATCCTGCGCGTCGATGGGCCTCTTCCGAGCCAACCCACCGTCCGTGGTTCCCGCGAGCGGTGAGCCGTGCATCAAGGGCTCCGTCGTGCGAGAATTCGCCGCATTCGTCGAGTCCGCGCGCGGCGCGTCGTTTCTTCGGAACACCGTCTCGACCCTGCCAAACGACATCCGCGAGGGCATCGACCTCGAGCGGCCCGGCCTCGGCCTGCTGCCGTCCCAGTGGTACTCCGCACGATTCGTGCACGCGCTACTCGACGCAATCGTCGCGGGCACTCCCGAGCCCGATCGCCAGCCGCTGTATCGTGCCGCCGCTCGCCAAGCCGTTCGCACCATGCTCCGTGGCATCTACCGATGGCTCTTCGAACGAATCAGCACGCCATCGCTGTACGCCCGTCACATCCAACGGATCTGGGACATGATCCACACGGGCGGCACGCGCCGCATCGTGATGCTCGCGCCTGGCGAAGCCGACTCGATCGTCGAGAGCTGGCCGGCACACCACCCGGTCCTCTGCGAGCTCGTGAGCGAAACCACCGTCGCAATCTTCGAGAGCATGTCCTGCACCGACGTGCACGCCGAACGCCTCGAGTGTGTGAGCCGCGGCAACCCACGCTGCCGCACGCGGATCACGTGGAGGCGCTAGGCAGCGCTTCGCAGTTGAAGCCAGCGCGGCGCAAGCCGTCCGGCGACGGGAGGTGACGGAGTGAACGCGCGGCGATTGCGGGCAGCGCATCGAAGCTTGCGGCGCCGAATGACGCGTGAGAGATTGCGGCCTCGATGGGGTGCGCTGCGACGCGAACACTGGCGGGACTTGCAGCAACACTGATCGTGAGCGCGATCGCTGGACCGTCGTGGGGGCAAAGTGATGCGGCGATCGCGGCCCGGCGCGTGCTGCTCGAACAGGCCACCGCCGCGCGGGCGTCGGGCGATCACAGCCGAGCGATCGATTTCGCACAACAGGCTGGGCGCATCCTCGTGAGCCCGTCGATGCGCCTGTTTCTCGCCGAGGAATTTCAAACCATCGGCCGCCACTCCGACGCGCTCGCGAGCGCCGATGCCTGCGTGCGTGAAGCCGAACGTGACGCGGGCGTGCCCAACCGCGAGGCCATTCTCGCGCGCTGTCGCGCGATCGTGGCCGACGCCCGGGGCCGCGTCGCTCTTGTGACGATCCGAGTGGCGGAACCACGCCCCGCCGGCCTTCGGGTGACGCTCGCCGGACAACCGGTTGCGGCGGAGATGTTTGGACTGCCAAGTGCGGTCGACGCCGGGCAGGTTGTCGTCGACGCCCGCGCGGGCGGTGGGCTCTCGTTTCGACGCTCGCTCGACGCCGTCGCGGGGCACTCCGTCGAGGTCGACGTCGCCCTGCGCGTCGGCGGCGCGGATCCTCCCGTGAGCGCGACGTCACTGACCGGGTCCGGTCCACGGGGCGCGACGCCGGGTGCCTCGGACACGTCCAGCGGACCGGGCGGACGCCGCGGCGGAAGTCTCGTCGGTCCGGTCGTCGTCATGAGTGTGGGTGGCGCGGCGCTCGCAGCCTCGCTCGCGTTCTTCATTCTCCGCGGTAGTTCAATCGGCAATTGCACGATCGAGCCGACGTTCATCGGCTGCCCAACCGACGCCGACAGCGAGCGAGCGCGCGGCGCTTACCTTTGGAACACGCTGACCGACGTCGCGTTTCCCGTCGGGCTCGCCGCGATTGGCGGTGGTCTGATCTGGTTGCTCGTCACGCCGCGAGGCACCGCGGCACCGCCGACGACGGCCGTGAGCGTGGCCCCGGTGCGCGGCGGTGTGCAGCTGTCGATCGGAGGCGCGCTGTGAACACGCCACGCGCGCTCTTCGTCGTGACGGTCATCGCAGCGGCGCTGTGCGCGTGCACGCTGCCGGGCGAAGTTCGGACCGTCGGCGACGCGTCGGACGTCGTTCGGTCCGACGACCCGGGGATCGACGCGGTCGGCGACACCGTCGCGCCCGACACGCAACCGACTGGCGACACGGAGGATGATGGGCCCGACGTCGTTGCACCGACGGACGTCGTTGCCGAAGCCGGCTGCTCCTTCGGGCGCATGTTCTGCAGCGGATCGTGCGTGGACACGATGTCCGACCTGGTTCACTGCGGCGCGTGCGACCGTCCGTGCGGCCCTGCGAACGCGACCGGCGTCTGTCGCGACGGCGTCTGCGCGATCGGCGCCTGCGGCACGGGCTTTGGCGACTGCAACACGACGGCGGGCGACGGCTGCGAAACGCCGCTGAACTCCGTTGGCAACTGTGGAATGTGCGGGACGACGTGCACGATGGGACAGGTCTGTTCGGGTGGTACGTGCACGTCGACATGCGGCGGCGCGACGCCCGTGATGTGCGGCATGGCCTGCACGAACACCATGACCGATGCGCGCAACTGCGGCACGTGTGGCAACGTCTGCCCGACGCCGCCGAACGGCGCCGCAGCTTGCTTCGCGGGAACGTGTGGCGTCGGGCTGTGCACGCCAGGATTCGCAAATTGCAACAGCATCGCCAGCGATGGCTGTGAGACGCCGCTCAACACCGCCGCGAACTGCGGGGTGTGTGGTCGTTCGTGCATGGGCGGCGCGACGTGCCAGGCCGGCGTTTGCGCGTGCCCGGCGGGACAGACGATGTGTTCGGGAATCTGTCGCGCCCTGGCGAGCGACACCGCGAACTGTGGGATGTGCGGACGCGTCTGCCCGTCCGCGCCGAACACGACATCCGTCACCTGCGCCGCGGGAACGTGCGGATTCACGTGCACCGCCGGCTGGGGCAACTGCGACTCCAACCCGGCGAACGGCTGCGAAACAAGCCTGTTCAGAAACCGCACGAACTGCGGTGCTTGCGGCACCGTCTGCGCGCCGGCGACGCACGACCGGGTCTGCGATGGCGCCGGCTTCTGCATGTTGTGCCCGGTCCAAATGGCCGACTGCAATCTCACCAATACGTGTGACGTGATGCTCGGCACGGCGACGGACTGTCGCATCTGCGGGCAGGTGTGCAGCGGTGCAACACCCACGTGCACCGGTTCCGGCTGCATGTAGTTGCGACGGCGCCGCGGCGCTTGGGGCAATCTCGACTCACGCGTCGGCAGCAGCGCGCTTGGCACGGGGCAATCGCAAGTTTTCCTGCAGCTCTTCGGCCGCCTCGCGCTGCCCGCACGCCCCGGTGCACTGTGACAGCAATTCCGCCACGCGTTGCAACGCGTCGGGCGTTCGGCCCATGTTCGCGAGCGACGCCGCGTCGTTGATCCGCGCCGTGCACCGCTGCTCCTCGTCGCCCGCGAGCAGTTCCGCCCGCGACGCCGCGAGGTGCGCCGCGACGTGACGACCGATCTCGTTGTACTCGAACGCCAGGTCGTTGAGGATCGTGGCGTTCTCGTCTTCGATGCAGAGCAATTCCTCGAGGAACTTCGCAGCATCGTCGTGCTCGTCGCACTCGGACGCCACGAGCGACGCCTCCCGCAGCGCGACGGTGTCCCGCGGTCGGGTCACGAGAACCTTCTTGAGCGCGGCCAGCGCGTACGCCGGCTGCCCGAGTTCCGAATCGACCGTCGCCGACGCCATCAGCCAGTCGACATCGTTGCGGTCATCGAGGGCGCCGAGCAACCGGTGCGCTTCGGACCACGCGCCGGCTTTGATCAGCGCCTGCACCTGGCGTTTGCAATCGTCGTCCATCCGTCTGTCTCGCTCGCCAGTATGCAGGCCCGCGCCGTTCCGCGCCAATCGCCGCCAATCGCCGCGCAGCCCCCGATTTTCCCAGAATCATACCGAGGGCTGCGCGTAGGAGCCCGACTCAATTCGGATACACGCCCACGTACGCGCGTCCCGGCGTCGCCGGCACCGTCGGCGCGCAACCGGCCACCGTGGGCGGATTGATGCTCCCCGCGAGCGTACACGTCGCCGTGATCGCGGACACGCGGACGCGACCCAGTCCGCCCGCGCCGCCGGTTCCGCCCGTGGCGAACACACTCTCGTCGCCACCCCCGCCACCGACAGCGCTGATCGTCGCCCCCGCATTCACACGCACGGTCGGTGCCTGCAGGTAGATCAATCCGCCAGACCCACCGCCACCGGCGGCACCGGGCTGCGGATCGCAGCCTGCTCCGGCCGGAGTGCCGATGTACGCATCGCCGCCGCGCCCACCGTTGGCGAGGATCTGGCCGTTGATGACGATGTCCGCGGTCGTCCACAGTCGCAACACGCCGCCGCCGCCGCCTCCGCCCGACGTTCCACCGAACGCAGGACGCTGTAGGTAGTCCGCGCTGCCGCCGCCGCCGCCGGAGCCCGCAACGAACGTCCCGCCCGCCGCGAGATCCATCGCCGCCGCCGTGCCGATGCTGCCACCGCCGCCGCCGCCCACGTACGAACGCGCGACGCCGGGACGCAGTCCGTCACATTGTGTCTGTCCGAGAACGCCATCGCGGCCGTTGTACGTTGGGCTGCCGCCGTTGCCGCCGCGCCCTGCCGTCGCGCCACCGCCGCCGGTCGTTCCCGTACAATCCATCTCCCCGACGAACGGGGGTCCGAGTGCACCGGGCGCTCCGCCCGCAAGTCCGCCCCCGCCGGATCCGTACGCGCGGAAGCCGGTGAACACTCCCGCGCCGCCGCCGAACTGTGCCGGCGGGGCTGCGAAGATCAGCGACTGCGGGTCCGGGCGCGACGTGCACGACGTCGTCGACGCGATTCGGCACGTTCCGCCGCTGCCCGCGGTCATGGGGCCATTCGGTCCCGGAGTGCCGGCGATGAACTCACACTGAATCAGTGGAATCACCGCAGAGAGTTGCTCTCCAGTGTATCCACCACTGCCAGCACGACCTTGTTGCGTACTTCGCGACGCGACGATGCTCTGGGTTCCGGGACCGCCCGAGACGTTAATGATTCCATCGATCTGGATGTTCCCAGTCGCACGCAGATCGAGTGTGCCTGATGCGGCGCCCGCGCCCGCGACAAGCACCATGACGCCGGCGGGAACATTGATGGTCGTGAAGTTGTGAATGCCGGGCGACAGCACGGTTGGATTCACGGTCGGATTGAACGCGCCCTCTGTCCCCGTACTCACGGACGAACAAACTCCCATCGCACACGCCAGACCGGTGCCACATCCCATCCCGCAACCACCGCAGTTGGCGGGATCCGTCAGCGGATTGACTTCGCAGCCGTTCACCGGATTTCCATCGCAGTTCAGGAATGCGCCGACGCACATTCCGAGTCCGCAACGGCCCGCCGCGCACGTCCGCGTGGCGTTCGCGGGCGTCGGACAGACGGCACCGCAGGCACCGCAATTGTTCACGTCGATCCGGAGGCTCGCACAACCCGTCGCGCAGCACGTCTGTCCACCGACGCACGGCGGGCCGCCCGCGCATCCACCGGCGGTACACATTCCCCCGACACACAGTTGGCCGGGACCGCACACGATGCCGCACCCACCGCAGTTGATCGGATCGTTCGACGTGTTGGCACACCCGGTCGCACAGCACGTCTGACCGGGCCCGCATGCGGGACCGCCCGCGCATCCGCCGCCCGAGCACATTCCGAATACACACATCTGTCCGGGGCCGCAGGCGATTCCGCAGCCACCGCAGTTGCTGGTGTCCGACAACAGGTTTCGACATCCAGTTGCACAGCACGTCTGTCCAGGGCCGCACGCGGGTCCGCCGTTGCATCCCGGCGTTGCACAGCGGCCCGCGACACACGCAACTCCCACACCGCACCGGATGAAACACGCTCCGCAGTTGTTCGGATCCGTGTCCGTGTCAAAGCACATCCCGCCACAGTTTGTTTGCGTTCCCGGGCAGACCATCGCGGAGCACACGCCCGTGCCGCTGTCGGGCGGGTCGCAGCACGCGCCCATCATGCAGACTTGTCCCGGCAAGCAACGCACCGCGCATGCCCCGCAGTTCAGCGGGTCGCTCTGCGAGTCCAAGCACGTTCCGCCGCAACAGACCTGACCGACAACACACGGCACAATCGGACACGTCGCCGCACGGCACACCCCGCCGACGCACGCCGAGCCGGGACCGCAGGCGACACCGCATCCGCCGCAGTTCGACGGGTTGGTCTGCGGATCGACACAAGCACCACTGCAACATGCCAGTCCGACCGCGCACGGAGGGCCGCCGCCGCAGCCTGGACGCGTACAGATCCCGCGATTGCACGTGCCGCCCGGGCCGCACGACACACCGCATCCGCCGCAGTTGTTCGGGTCGGACCCGAGATCGGCCTCGCAACCGTTCATCGCGAATCCGTCGCAATTCCCGAATCCCGCATTGCACGAGCCGATGCCGCAACTCGATGCACTGCACGCGCGAGTGGCGTTCGGCGGAACGGGGCACACGACTCCGCAGCCGCCGCAATTGTTCACATCGCCCGTGGGATTGACGCACGCCGCAGAACAACAGAGTTGGCCGACCGCACACATTCCGCCGCTGCCGCATGGGGTCGTGCACAGCCCGGCCGAGCACCGTTGTCCCGCGCCACACGCATTGCCACACGCTCCACAATTCGCCGCGTCCGACCCGAGGTCGGCTTCGCACCCGTTTCGCGCGACGCGGTCACAGTCCGCAAATCCGCGCGTGCACGAGCCGATTCGGCACGTCGACGCGGTGCACGCGGGGGTGCCGTTGGCAACGGGCGGACAGACGAGCGAGCAAGCACCGCAGTTCAGCAGATCACTGGTCGTATCCGTGCACGTGGGGCCGCAGCACATCTGTCCCGCGGGACAGCCACCCGCGCCGCATGGCCCAAGGCAGCGCCCGGCGGAGCACCGTTCGCTCGCGCCGCACGCGCGACCACACGCACCGCAGTTGGCGGGGTCGTTGCCGAGGTTGGTTTCGCATCCCGACCGGGGGTTGCGATCGCAATCGGCAAAACCCGGGGCGCAGAGAAGACCGCACGCGCCGCCCGAACAGATCGGGTTGCCATTGATCACCGGAGGACACGCATTGCCGCACCCGCCGCAATTGGTCACGTCGATGGTGGTGTTCGAGCACAGCGATCCGCAACACGTTTGACCGGGCTGGCAGCCCATGCCGCTCGAGCACGGACTCGTGCAGCGGAAGCTCACGCAGGTCTGACCGCCAGAACAATCGCGACTCGTCACGCACTCGACGCAGCGCCCGCTCGCGACGTCGCACACGGGGATGCCCGGCATGCCGGCGCAATCTTCGTTTCGCACGCAGCGGAACGGGCCGTCGGGAACATCGGGCGTGTCCGATGCGTCCGCGGCGTCGGCTCGATCCGTCATGATGGGAACGTCGCTCGCGTCGGTGCGAGCGACATCGAAGTCGTTTTCCAACTCGGACCGCCCGCACGCGACGGCGGACAATGCAGCGGCAAGCAAGAGACAAGATGATCTGCGCATGGGCTCTCCGAAAAACCGCGGAGAAACGAATACCGCCGCGGGAGCCGCGAGGATAGCGCGTTTGGCGCGGGAGCGCGCGGGGTGGGGGGGAAGCTGTCCACCCCAGCGCGCACCCGCAAGTCGAATGGCGGTGGAATGTGCTGTAGGCTATGTTCGCAGCGTGAATCTCGTCGATGAGTTGCACGCCATCACGCGAGCGCTACGCGAGGCGAACGTGTCCTACGCCGTGTGCGGGGGCGTCGCCGTGACGATTCACGGCGCAACCCGGACGACGAAGGACATCGACCTTCTCGTCGAACGAACGGACGTCGCTCGCGTACTCGAACTGGTCCGCGTGATCGGGTTCGAGTTTGCCGCTTTGCCGATGACATTCGACGCCGGTACGCCGCGCGAGCGGTCGGTGCAGCGCGTGAGCAAGATCGATGGCTCCGAACATCTCGTGCTCGATCTGATCGTCGCGGACAGAGCGCTCGCAGGGTTTCTTCTCGGTCGCGAGGTGATCGATCTACCCGAGGGACGCCTGGACGTCGTGTCTCGGGAGAACCTCTTGACGATGAAGCGCCTCGCCGGTCGCCCGCAGGACCTCGCCGACATTGCAGCGCTGGAGGCGTTGGATGCGCGGTGACTTGTCGGCGTCCGTCGTCGCCGCGCGGCTGGAGGCGCTGCGAATACTCTACACGCCCTTGAGCGAGCACGAGGCGCGCGCGCTGCTCGAACCGCCGTCGGTCGTCGATCGCGTGCCGGGTGCTCGCGAGGTGTCGCAACGGCTCGCCGAGCTTCGTGCGCTCTGTGAGCTGACGCGCTACTTGCATCGTGGACGTCGGCTGCCGCTCGGAGGCACGCCGACGGAGACGGGGCCCAACCGACGCTGAGCGAAGGCTCCGCCCCTTCGTCGCGCAGGAGCAGTAAACACTCGCAGGGCACGTCGCGCGGCCAGGTCAGCGAGCCGCCCTGTGACCAGCCACCGCGAACAATGTGGGCGTGCTAGCGTTACGCCGTGGGCCTGATCCAGCAGTCGATCGAGGTGACGGGAGAGCGCGGGACCGTCTCCGCAAGCGCCCTATACGACACGGGCGCGTCCCTGTCGTTCCTTCGCCGTGACATCGCCGAGCGCGTGGGGGTGCCCGTTCGGCTTGCGCGTCCGATGCGCTTCGAGATGGGGCGTGCCGGCGAGTTCCTGGAGGTGAACGAGCAGATCGCGCTTTCGTTCACGGTGTCCGGCGTGGAGTTGCTGGAGTCGTTTCTCGTCGCCGATGGACTCTCGGAGGAAGCGATCATCGGCGCGCGAACGATGCAGAAGTGGGGAATCAAACTCGACCCGGAGCACGAGAGCGTGACCGTCGACCCGAAGGCAAGCCGGCTGAAATTCGTCGCGTTTCGCTGACCCAGCGCTCGATGTTTGCGCAAGTGAAAATGGTGCCGCCGAATTCGTGACGGATGTACCGTCGACCGGCCACCACGCTCCACAAGAGGAGCGCCGCCGTGTTCAATCACCGAAATGTCTCTCACTTCGTGCCGCCGTCGAGCGCGGCAGTTTCCGGTCTCGCAGCAAGGTGGGCCGTCGTGCTCATCGCGACGGCGCTCGGATGCGGCACCACGCCCGCCGTTGGCGACGCAGCGAGTGACTCTGTTGCGGACGTCGTGTCCGACAACCCCAACGACGTCACGCTCCCCGACGCGCCGGCCGACAGCGGAGCCCTCGATGCTTCGTCGGGCATCGACGTCACCGACGTCACCGCCGTCGACACGCCGGCCGACAGCCAAACTTCGGCGGACACGATGGGATGCCCGTACGATGCCGGCGCACCGTCCGCCCGATTCGCGGCGCTGCACGCCGCGCTCCTCCGGCCGGGCTGCGTGGGAGCGGGCCGGTTTTGTCACGAAGGCGGACACGAAGGTTTCGGCATGCTCACGCCCGCGATCGCGATCGCCAACCTCGTGAACGTCCGCGGCTGCGTAGACATCCGCGTCGTGCCGTGCCGACCCGACGTGAGCTACGTCTCCTGGGTCATCCGGAACGGGGGCGAGCCCTGCGGGCGGCCGTTCCCGACGATCAGCGGTGGCCGTCACCCCACGTTCTCCGCGGCGGACGTCGCGTTGATCGAGGACTGGATTCGCGCGGGAGCGCAGTAGCGGATTCTCGCGGATCGCCCTCACCGCCGCAGAAAGATCGGGTTGGTCACCCCGAACGCGTTGCGACCTGGGTGCACCGGCGCAAGATCGCCCGCCGCTTCGGCAACGACGATCAACCACGAGCCGGACGCGAGCACGGGCACGTCGAACTCGCCGCGGAAGCGCACGGTCGGGTTCATTGGATCACGCGTGCTGGCGTCGAGCGTCCGAATCACGCGGCTCTGCGCGTCGACGATCACTTCGAGCCGCTCCACCGGCACCCACTGCGGCGCCTGCACGGTGACACTCACGCGGGCCATGGCGCCAACGCCCGTCGCCTCTTGACCGGGACCCGCGGCACCGACACTCGCCGTCACGAGCACTCCGCCCGAAACCACCGACCGCCCCTGCGCGGCGGCGTCGCGAACGGCACTCGCTGACAACGCACGCGGATCGTCCGTCCCGAGGAACATGCAAGTCCGCGGATAGCCCACCGGCGACGACGGGATCACCTGGTGACTGTCGGACGACCCAACAGCGAACACGCGCCGTCCGTGATTCAGCATCGAGAACCAATCGGCGACCGTCGTGTCGCGGTTGTGGTCGAAGCTGGCGTCCGTGAAGAACTCGACCACGGTGAATTGCGTGTCCCACATGGCCGCGTTGCCCGCAGTACCGGTATCGCGGTTGAACCGCACCGCTTCGAAGTAGCCACCGAATGCGCCGCCCATGCGAGGATGATTGATGATCACCGTCGGGCTGCCCGGTCGCGCACGTGCCTCATTGAATACGTCCACTGGCATGCGTCCGGTCCAGTCGGGAGCGCCGGCGTTGATGCGAGTTGGATCCGGTGCGAGCGGGACGACGCCGAAGTGTCCCCACGCAAACGTCGTCAGTTCGAGCGACGGAATCGGGAATGCCCATCGCTCCAAACCGAGTTCGCGAACGAGCGGGGCGAAGTCTGCGACGTAGTCGTGATCCGACCGCACTGCGATCTCGACGCCATCGCCCACCAGCGAACGCAGTTTGTCGCGGGCCGGGTCCGGTGCGTCGGGAGAACGCGAGGTGTGAACGTGGAAGTCCGCACATTGGATGCCAGTCGAGTCCACGGATTGCAACAGCGCGGCGCGCACTTCGACGGTGGCACCAGCCGTGACGGACACTTCCTGATCGACGATCTCGTACTCGAACCCGTGAGACACAACGAGACGGTAGCGCCCCGGCGGCGCGGGCAGTGTCACGTCGCCCGTGTGCGGAAACGCGATGTGCAACCGACCCCCGCCCGTGAGATGTTCGCCGAACATCACTGGCACGCTCGGCGCGGGTCCGTCCAGCGGAAGCACTTGAACGCGCACCGGGAGCGCAGTCATTCGCGTCGCGTCGGTGGCAACAATGTGAATCGAACCACGGCTACCCAATCGGATCGCCGCAGTCGACGTCCCAACACTCACGTCGATGGGACCGGGGACGCTGTCCCCGAGTCGATACGCCGTGAGCCGCGCGGATTGTGTGCTCGGAACGTGAACGACGAATGCACCGCCGGCATCCGTCGTCGCGCGCGAGAAGTACGTTCGATCGTCCGTCGACGTTGCATGAACTCGGACGCCGATGGCTGGCGAACCGTCCAGTTCGTTCACGGTCCCGCGAATCTCTCGCAGAGCCTCGGAGCGCGTCCGCGCCATCGCGATGCGCAAACCGTCGAGCCCCGGCCCGCCGACATGCAGTCGCCCGATTCGGCGCCGCGTCTGGTCGCACGCGGGAAACACAATCGGGGCTTGGGTGAATCCATCGAATCCCGCCACGGAGATCACCGGCATCAGTGCCGAGTCCGTGGCCTGCCATGCGTAACTTGCACCGAAGTCGTCGATGAATCCCACCCAGGCATTCGTGGCACTGCCCGTCGGGATCTCGAAGCCCGATTCGCCGGAGAACCGGTCCATACGATAACGCTGAAAGAATCCATGCAACACCAAGCCGACATCGACCGGCTGTGCGCGCGTGACATTGAACGTGCCGTACACATCGACGTGGTCGGCATTCGGTTCGAGTTCGTAGTCGACCGCGGCACGAATGTCGTCGAACGGCGCGGGCGCGATGGGCCGAGCAAGTTGATTGATGAACGGGAGCGGACGGAAGTTTCCGACCGCACGTACGATCGCCGTTCCGCCCGCGGCGCCGTCGCGGAGCACGGTGACACTCTCGGTTTGCAGAATGAACCTCCCGAGTCCAAAGACGAACTCTTCGAAGTCCGCAGGCTCGACCATGGCCCCGCCCGCGACGCGCGATATGCCAACGACCCCGCCACCCCACGGGTCGTACAAGTCCGACGGCCCGACGTCTTCGATCATGACGGCGATGCGGTCGTTTGCGACGAGGTAATCGCTTGCCGACCAGTGGGCGAGTCCCGTCCGGTCGAGCGGAAGCATCGCGGTGGTCACGCGACCGGCGCGCGCTTGCCCCGGCGCGGCGGCGAGCGGCATCGCATGACCCTCGCGGCCCCCGAGCGGAAGATCGAACATTCGAGTGCACACGGGCACCGGCACGTCCGTCGTGTCGATTGCGGACGCGTCGCCTCCGTCGGTCGGCGCGGGAGGCTGGGAACAATCGACGACCAGAAGGGCCAACGACGCAGCGAGACCGAACGCCGCGCGACGAGTGAGGTACGACGTCACAACGGTAGACTACCGCTGACCGCCCGATGAACCAAACAGCCCCTGGACGAATCCACGCACGGTGTTCAACGCCGGCCCGAGCACGATCGACCGGTCCATCGTGCCCTCCTGCGTGAACCTCGTGCGGACCGTGAGGTAGTGGTCGACCGTCACTTCACCATCGAGCCGGTAGCGCAGGCTCTGTCGGGTGATCAGCGTGAGCGCCGTCGCGGGCAGCCCGCCCCAGGGGATGGCGAGATCGGCAGTGATGTCGATCTCGCGACGTGGAGGGAGTCTCGCCGCCAGATTGCTGACACTGGATCCGGCGTCGATGCCGTCGAGCGTCACCCGCGCGCGGAGGTCACGCAGCGGCAATTCGAACGTGTTGGGATTGTACGCCGCGATCGTCACGCGAAACCGCAAACCCGACGCGTCGACGCTCTGCCACGCGATCGCGCGCGGGCGCAGCACGGGACGCTCTACATGCAGGTTGCAGCCAGCGCCGAGTGCTGCGAGCACGAGGATCGAGAGCGCAACGACTACAGACCGAACGCGGAAGTGCATCGGCGCAGTGTACGACGCCCCGCGGGCCGAAGCCCACGGCAACATCTGGAATCGGTGATTGGGCGCACGCAAAGCCCGCCGAGCGGGCTGCCAATGTTGCATCCCTCGACGCAACCGTCGAGCCCGGCACGCGCCGGGCTTCCAGCGCGTTCACCTCGCGTCTCCGACCCTAGGTTGCCGCGGCTTTCAAGCCGCGGAAGCGCGACGTGCAATCGCTTTCAAGCCGCGGCGTTCGTCTCGCGCGACCCGAGCATGGCTCGCACCGCCGGACTGACATACGTGCTGGACCAATCGAGTCGCCGAAGGACGGTCGACAGCACTTCGATCTGTGCGTCCACGGAGGCCCTCTCGTCGACGAACACCGTTGGGGTCCCGCGCAGAACCGCAAATCCGCCAGCCCCGACACCACGGCTCATCGATTCACGGCGGATCGCGTATCCGCGGGTCAACGCCAGTCGCAACAACTCATCCAGCAATGCTTGTCCCGTCACCCCGCCGGCCCATCGCACAGCCGCCCCCCCCGCGAAAAGAAAACTGAGACTTTCAGTCACTCCCCACTGGAATTCCAGCGCTCGCCTCGCTCACCCTCCCCCGGTTTTCGGGGAGGGTGGCCGACGAAGTCGGCGGGGTGGGGGCACTCTTCCCTACTGCGCCGGAGCGAGCGCGTTTCCGTTCCAACGGTACACCGCGCGTCGTTGCGTCGCGTCCCAGGGAAGCAACAGCGGCGCGTATCCCGCTTGCGGCTGATCGTGGAACGGATATGTCTGCCCGGTCCAACCTCGCGCCTGCCCGGCCTCGATGACCACTTCGCCGTTGCGCCCCGCGCGCAGGGGTCGCACGACATTGCTCACCTGGTCGGCGCCGACGCGCCGCGAGATCTCCGCGGCAAACACCCGACCACGGTGTGCGTCGTCGAACGAGTAGATCAAGAGATACTCTTTGACGGCGTCGAGAATTTGCCCCCGCACCTGTGCTTGAAGCGTTCGTCGCACGCGAACGAGCGCCTCGGCGTTGCCATCGTCGGTCACGTCCGCGAGTTGCAGACCGAGAACGTCACCGTCGGCCGTCACGGGAAGTTCCATGTTGTAAAACGAGCGGCCGTTCATATACCGCGCGCCCGTCACGACCAGATATCGACTGAAGATCTGCACGGTCTCCGGCGTAGCGTCTCCCGAAACACTTGCCTGGGCGGAGAACGACGGCCGAGCGTCGTCGGCAATGCCACGCTGCTGTCGAAACATTCGCAACACGGCCGACACATCGGCGGGGGCCTGAGTCATGACGGGTGTCACGGGCGCCGAGCCGGTGGTAGAAGGTACGGTGCCATTCGCGGCGTTGCCGGCACTGGCGACATTGGGATTGGCCTCTGCGCGCTCGAGGTCGAACCGTTGATTCTGCTCGCTCCACCGATAGATCTCGGCACGATTGGGTCCCCACGGAAGCAGCGTCGGAACCACGCCAGGTTCGACGAGTCGTGGCCAATTCTGCGTCGTGAAACCAGTGTTGTTGTCGTACGTGAATCGAATGCGACTGCCACTCTCCCACGTAGCGCGGTTGCTCATGCGATTGCCACTCTGCTCGCGCGCGACTTCGTGTGCAAAGATGCGTGAGAGTGTGTCTGCGCCGTTGGTCGCTCCGTAGACGGTGAGTACTTCGCGAGCGAGAGTCCCGGGACCGACGACGCGGTGGCGAAGCAGCAGTTCCAGTCGACCGTCGCCGGTGACATCTCGCGTGGACACGTCGAGAACGTCGTCACGATTGCGGTAGGGAAACTCGACGAACGAATATCGCACGCCCCCCGCGATTCCGGGACCCGCCGCGACGACGTACCGCGGGAATACGACGACCCGCTCGAGCGATGCGTCGCCCGCGAAGTTGCCGTTGCGGTCGAGGAACGGTTCCGCGCCGTTCAAGTCGTGCGACCGCTGGAATTCCGAGATCGCGTTTCGGGCGTTTGCGCCCGTCGATCCCGCGGCCGGCGGAAGCAAGTCGGGGTGCTGTCCGTCCCCGGGTCCCGTCGCCAGGACGCTGTCCGGCGAGCCACGTCCAGCGCTGTCGATGTCCTGGTACGACACGCGGGCGCGCAGACTGCCGATGTTCGCCTGGATCTCGGGAATCGCGCGCCACGGAATCGTGACTTCGATCGTGAATCCCGGCCCGCTGCGAAGCGGCGCCTCGACGACTTGCGCACCGGGCACGGCGCCCGAACGACTACCGCGAAATCGGGCTGCACCGCCGTAGTTCCCCGGGTCGCCTGGAAATACGACGATGTCGTACGCGGTGAATCGCCCGCCGGGTTGCACCGCGAGCGAGAGCACGATCGCGTCGTCGTGCGCGCGATGCTCTCGAGTACGAATCACCTGGTCGTCGCGGACCTCGGCGGCGAGATAGAGATTCTGGTCGTCCCGCGCGAGTGCGAATCCCACGGTCGCGTCGTCGGCGTCCCGCCAAGCGCTCGCGCCCGACACGACCTGCGAACGTTCATCGAGCGCGATCAGTTCACTGAACCGCCGCCAGTCGCCGAGCAAGCCGTCCATCGTGATCCGGTTTTGCCCGCGCTCGGGAATGTCGACGGGCACCGCCTGGGCCGCGGCGCGGGCCGGGACGATCAGTGCGGCCGCGAGCGTCAACGCCAGTGCGGCGGCGATAGAGAAGCGATGGGTTCGAGCGGCGCGGGACATTGGTGACTTGGAGACCTCGAAGCAGTGCAAGTTCCCCCCGACGGTCGACCGAGCGGACTATATCGCGGACCCTACCCGTGCGGACGGTCCACCTACGGCCCCCGTACCACAGGACCGGGGATGCTGCGGTTGGTCATCGAGCCGTTGCCAAGCTGCGCGGATTCGTTCCGTCCCCAACACGACAAGTCGCCGGATCCGCGGATCGCGCATGCGTGGTCGTCGCCCGCATCGAGTCCGGTTGCACCGACGAGGCCGATGACCGCCGCGGGCCGCGTGTGTGCTGCGTTCGTGCCGTCGCCCAGTTGTCCAAAATCGTTCGCGCCCCAGCAATACACGTCGCCGCCGTTTGTGCGCGCGCACGTGAACGCGCGGCCTGCGGCGACCTGTGCGACGTCGTTCAAGTCGGCGACCTGCGTCGGGATCTGCTGGTCGACCGTCGTGCCCGTGCCGAGCTGCCCTCGATCGTTGCGTCCCCAGCACGCAACGGTTCCGTCCGTGCGCACCGCACACGAATGTTCTCCGCCGAGCGCGAGCGACGTGGCGTTGTCCAGCCCGACGACGACGACGGGCGCGTTGCGATTCACCCGCGAACCATCGCCGAGTTGCGCGGCGACGTTCAACCCCCAGCACACGACCGTGCCGCCGGCACGCACAGCACACGAATGCGACGCCCCCGCTCCGATCGCGACCGCCGCCGTGATGCCGAGCACCGGTGCGGGGCGAAAGCGGCTCGTGTTCGTTCCGTCTCCCACCTGGCCTTCGATGTTCCGCCCCCAGCATGAGACCGCTCCGCGCGCGGCCATCGCGCACGTATGGGTCCCACCGGCTGCGATCTGATCGACGGCTCCCGCGACGAGCGCCGGCGCGAATGACGTCCGCGAGGTCATGGTGCCGTCGCCGAGTTGCCCGAATCCATTGTCGCCGACGCAACTCACCGACCCCGTGACTCTCAGCACACACGTTTGCCCGAGTCCGAGCGCGAGCCCGCGCGCGTCCGCCACGTCCATCAACGCGATCGGAATCGCTTCGACCACGCCCGCGCCGCTGAGCCCGTTCGCGAGCTGTCCGAGCTGATTGGCGCCCCAGCACACCGCGTCTCCCGAACGCCGCCGCGCGCAGCCGTGTTGCGCGCCGAGCGACACGTCGACGATCGTCTCGTTGTCGCAGACTCCTCGCACGCACGCGCTCGTGCCGACACACGCGTGACCGCACGAGCCGCAGTTTGTGCGCGACGTCGCCAAGTCGGCTTCGTCGCCGTCGGCCGGGTTGTTGTTGCAATCCGCTCGCGTTACGCCGCACGCAGGGGCCGTGCCCGGGTCTTCGCCTCGGGGGACCGGGAGCGCCATCGCGGACTCGGGACGGCAACCTGCCGAACGACACGTCATGCCGGACCCGCACACGACGCCAACGCATCGGCGGACAAGGTCGACGTGGATCGATCGGCGTTCGCCCGCGACGAACGAACTGCGCACACGGCCGCGAACGATTGGCACACCGCGTAGACGTCCCTCCACCGAGATCGAAACGTTGTCGAACGCCTCGGTCCCGGGGAGGATTCCGAACGTGACGCGGCCCCCGGTTCGAAGGTTCGGGGTGGTGGACGACATGCGGCCCGACGCGTAGGTGACGTCGATCTGAAGCTGGTCCAGCTCGCCCGGGACTGCGAAGTCCGTGCACACGTCGACGATGAGCTGCGTGGCCTCCCGCCCACACGAGGGAACGAGGAACGCCATGGCCACGCCAAGGACGATCGCTCCGACGTTCGGCGCGCGAGAGCGCGGGCAGGCCGTGGCGTCGGGCTTCAGAGATCCTCCTTGAGCAGCCCCGTCTCCGCGGCGATCTTCGCGAGCATTCGTGGGCCGATCAACGCGGCGACGACCCGAGCGGCCTTCGTCGCCGGCCACTCCGCCATCACGCAGCCTGGGCTGGTACGAACGTGAGGCTGAGCAGTGTCTTGGGATCGCGTTCTCCGTTCGCGATTTCATCCGCCAAGACCTCGAATGTGAGGGCCTGGGCTCTCGCAGCGGCTTCGTCCCGGGTCGCTCCATACGCGTGCACCCCGGGTAGCTCGCGCACACTTGCGATGTGCCGCCCGTCGTCCTCGACGTCGAAGCTGAGCGTGAGTGTCATGGCCGTCAGGCTAGCACGCCGTCGGGCGCCCGACACCGACGCGACGACCGTCGAATCCGCCGCCCGGGTGACAGCTTGAACCCCGCTTCCCCGGCGTGGTACGCCCCCTCCCCGCCCTCTCATGTTTGATGCGTTGACCAAAGGTTTTCGCGCAGCGCGGCAGAAGCTCACGGGCCTCGCCGAACTGACGGAAGACAACATCGACCAGGCCCTGCGCGACGTGCGTTTGAGCCTCCTCGAGGCCGACGTCGAACTCGGCGTCATCAAACGCTTTCTCGCGTACGTCAAAGAGCAGGCGCTCGGCCAGATCGTGACGATCCGCGCGGCGTCGGAGAAGCGCAAAGTCGAGATTTCGCCCGGCGACGCGTTCGTCAAGATCTGCCAGGACGAACTCGTTCGGATGATGTCCGACAGCGCGGGCGAGGAGATTCACTACGCGCGTAAGGGCGAGCCGACGATCGTGATGCTCGTCGGGCTGCAGGGCCAGGGCAAGACGACGACGGCCGCCAAGCTCGCGCGGCTGTACACGAAGGATGGCAAGCGCGTGCTGCTGGTCGCTGCCGACTTGCAGCGCCCGGCGGCCATCGACCAGTTGAAAGTGCTCGGGGACAAGGTCGGCGTTCCGGTGTTTTCGATGACGGGCGTTACGCCGGTCGACGTGTGTACGAAGGCCCTCGCCGTTGCCAAGGTCCAGAAGCGCGACCTGCTGATCTTCGACACGGCCGGCCGGCTCGCCATCGACGAACCGTTGATGAACGAACTCGCGGAGATCAAGCGGATCACGAGCCCGCAGAACATCCTGTTGGTCGTAAACGCCGCGATCGGCCAGAACGCCCTGCAAACGGCGAAGACGTTTCACGAGAAGCTCGGTCTCACGGGCGCCGTGATGACCATGATGGACGGCGATGCGCGCGGCGGCGCGGCGTTGTCGATCCGGGAAGTGACGAGCGTCCCGATCAAGTTCTCGGGCGTGGGGGAAGGCATCGACAAGATCGAGCCGTTCCGCGCGGAGGGCGTTGCGTCGCGTGTGCTCGGGCTCGGCGACGTCGTCGGCTTGATGAAGGACTTCTCGGAGGTCGTCGACGAGAAGAAGGCCGAAGAGTCGGCGATGCGGATGCTCCGCGATCGCTTCACGCTCGACGATTTCCTCGAACAGATCTCGATGATCCAGAAAATGGGTCCACTCGGTGAGCTGTTCGAGAAGATGCCGTTCTTCCAGGACGGGATGCCCGAGGGGTTCACGCCCGACGAGCGCGAACTCGATCGCGTGCGCGCGATGATTCACTCGATGACCAAGGCCGAGCGCGAGGACAGCGCGCTGTTCGAGAAGCAGCCCACCCGCGTCGCCCGCGTCGCGAAGGGCTCGGGCCGTGCTGAACAAGAAGTGAAGGACCTGCTCGAGAAGTTCAACTTCATGAAGGGGTTGATGGGCTCGATCGGCAAGAGCGCGGGGCTGCTGGGCAAGATCCCGGGCGCGCGGCAGCTCGCGATGGCGCGCAAGCTCAAGGGCATGGTCCGGGTGCAGGGCCAGAACGAGGCGATTTCCAGCCTCGCAACGGAGATGCTCGAAGCGGCGGTCGCCGGTGGCAACATGCCAGCGATGGCGGGCGGCATGCCGCAACTCGATAGTGATTTCCTGGCGAATCTGTTCGGAGGCGGCGGCGGGGGCACTCCCGTTCGTCGCAAGCCCGAGGATCGCGACAAGAAGAAGAAGCAACGAAAGCAAGAACGCCAGGCTCGGAAGAAGTCCCGGCGCAAGTAAGTAACGGAGTAGAAGGGGCCATGAACAACGTAGCTCGGTGGATGATTCTTGCGGCAGTGGGGACGGCGTGCGTGGAGCAGCCTCCCAATCGTCGCGGCGGCGGTGGGATCTCGGCGCAAGAAGTGGAGGCCGTACGGCGTCGCGTGACATCGACGACGCGGCCGAATCCGCAGCACGCGCTGACGGCGCAGTGGGGCAACAAGCTCACGCTGCTCGGGTACGACATTTCGCCCGCGGAAGTGCGTCCCGGCACCAACGTGACCATCACGTGGTACTGGCACTGCGATGCCACCACCGGCGACGGGTGGCGCTTGTTCACGCACCTCGACGATCACAACGGACCGCGCGCGAACCACGACGGCGACGGAGACGCGCGGCGTGCGTACCAGCCCGAGCGATGGCGCCGCGGGGAGTACATCACCGACCGCCAGACGTTCGAGATTCCCGCGGACTGGGAGTCTCCGGTCGTGCGGATCTCGCTAGGCGTGTGGCGCGAGGGCGAGCAGTCGAACAACGGCCGCATGCCGCTCACGCGCGGGACGGCCGGGCCCGACGGGCGATTCGTCGCGATCACGCTGCCCACCGGCGTGCAAATTCGCGTCGCCGAACTCGACGTGCCGCAGCTCGCGGGCGCGATCACGATCGACGGGCAACTGAACGAACCCGCGTGGCAGACCGCAGGACGAACCGGGCCGCTCGTCAACCCGGGCAGCGGTGCGCCGGCGGGACCGAGCGATGCGCACGGCAGCGTTCGAGTGCTCTGGGACTCGACGAGCCTGTACCTCGGCTGGGAAGTCTCCGACGAGAACATCATCGAGACGGGGACCGACGGCGCGCGCGACGCGCACTATTGGGACAACGACACGACGGAAGTGCTGATCGATCCCGACGGCGACGGACACAACTACTACGAGATCCAAGTGTCTCCGGGCAATCACTCGTTCGACTCGCAGCAAGCGAACCCGCCGTCCGGCACGAACTTCGGCAACGTCGCGTGGAACCCTGGGCTGCGCTCGGCCGTCGTTCGCAATGGCACGCTCGGCAACGAGGGCGACACGGACACGGGCTACTCGGTCGAAGTCGCGATCCCGTTCGCGGACATCAACGCGGGCGCTGCGCACACACCGCCGACCATCGGCGACCAGTGGCGCGTGAACTTCTTCTTGATGGACAAGCCGCGCCAGGGCGGCGTGCGTCACGCAGCGTGGAGCGCGCCCCGCGGCGGCAACTTCCACGCGACGGATCGCTTTGGACGGATCACGTTCCGCGGTCCGAGTCAGGCAGCGGCACCGCCGACGGTGGAGCCGATCGCTCTCCCAGCCCCGAGCGTTGCACCGACGGCCGCACCGGGCGCCGGAGCACGTCCTGCGCCCGCGGGCGCCGCGGTTCCAACCGCGCGACCCGCACCGGCCGCGCACGCGGTGCCGGCACCGGCAGCTCCCGCTGCGGCGCGCTGAGCGCCCGAAAGCGGGCTACTCGTCGTCTTCTTCGTCACCCTTCGCGTCGGCGGCCATGTCGAAGAACAGGTCTTCGTCGTAGCGTGTCTCGATGTCGAACTCGTCGATCGAGAACCCGATTCGATTGGACGGCTGGATCTCTTCGCGAGTGAACTCTTCGAACGACCGGTACGACTTCCCATTCATGACGCAAGGCCTCCTCTCGGGTCGCACGCCAACGCGCGCACCCGTCCCGTTCGATCCGCAGCCCCGACGCTCGCGGATTCCAACGTGAGTAATGGTCGGAGCAGGTACGCTCAACAACTACTCACACCTACATCTGCCGCCATCCTAGTCATACGGAATTCCAGCGCAAATTATTGCCACCGATTTCTCCACGCCCCGGATGGCGACGCGCCCTGCAAGACGGCGCGGCGGGCATTGCGAGGCCGGTCCCGGGCGGGGTAAGGGTGGCGCTGCGGGATCGCAGGGCGTGTCGAGGGAGCGGATGGCGAAGGTCTACGCGGTTGCGAATCAGAAGGGCGGCGTCGGCAAGACGACGACGAGCGTGAACGCCGCGGCGAGCGTCGCAGTGGCCGAGCGACGCACGCTGCTCATCGACATTGATCCGCAGGGCAATGCGAGTTCGGGCGTCGGCGTGACGGTGCGCGACGTCGAGCGCGGGACGTACGACGTGCTGATGGGACAAGCGTCCATTCGCGACGTGACACTGGACACCGACCTACCGTTCCTGAAGCTCGTCCCAGCGTCGCAACACCTGGTCGGCGCGGAGATCGAGTTGATCGAGCGCGACGAACGACAGCTCGTGTTGCGCCGAGCGCTCGCGGCCGCCGCGGACGACTACGATTACGTTTTCATCGACTGCCCGCCGTCGCTCGGCTTGCTCACGCTCAACGCGCTGTGCGCCGCCGATGCCGTGCTCGTGCCGCTGCAGTGCGAGTACTACGCGCTCGAGGGGCTGAGCCAACTCGTGAACACCATCGAGCGCGTTCGGTCCGCGAGCAACCCCGAGCTACAGATCGAAGGCGTGCTGCTCACGATGTTCGACCCGCGGAACAACCTCGCGCGGCAAGTGGCCGACGAGGTGCGCAAGCACTTCCACGTGTTCGAGACGATCATCCCGCGCAACGTGCGGCTGTCGGAAGCGCCGTCGTTCGGCAAGCCGGTGCTCCTGTACGACGTCGCGTCGAAGGGAAGCCAGGGGTACCTTTCGTTTGCGCGCGAACTGATGTCGCCGGCGGCGTAGCATCCGCGCGCCGGGCGCGGCAGGCCAACGATGGGAATGCATTTCTCGCTGATCGCTGCGGACGCTTCCGTAGACGAACTCCGCGCGGCGTTCTCGAACACGTGGCCTACGTACGAGGTGGTTGCCACCGCCGGTGGTTTCGCCACGTCGGACGCGGTGACCTGGTGGATGGACTCCCACTCGGAGATCGTCCCCCCGTCAGACAGGACCGCGGACGATCCCGGCACGATGACATTCGCGTTCTGGCCGGATGGTGATTGGGCGGTGCTGATGGACCCGTCGTACGCGCTGGCGTGCGATGAAGAGAAGCTCGCGACGTTGAGCCGTCACGTCGGAACGGTACTGTCGTTCGTCGTCGAGAGTGCGAGCGGCTCGGCTTCGTTCTGCTGCTACGAGAACGGTCGGATGCGGCGCGAGATCATCTACTCCGACGGCGACGTATCGCACCGGGGAGAGCCACTTCCCGAGGAGGCGGGCATCGACGTCGACAATTTCTACATGGACGAGACGGAAGCCCTCATGGCGGCCTTCGCCCTGTCGTCGGCCGAAGACGTGCCTCGCCCGGACGGATGTCAGGCCATCTGCGTCGTCGACCACACGGACTACTCGCAGCTCCGTTCGAAACCGGAGCCGGAGTCCGCCGAGTCAATCGAGGATGACGCGCAAGACGCTGCGGAGCCTCCGAAGGCCAAGAGGCCGTGGTGGCGATTCTGGTGACATCACGGTTTGTCGCGGCGACCCGTCACCGCGTCTCGCACGATCACTGCGTCCGGCCAGAAGCGGAACTCCGATTGCGTCCAGCAGTCGGACCACTCGGTGCCGAGCACGGCGCCGCATTCGCACCGCCGGTTCGGGCCGTCCATGCCGTCGGAGCCGCAGCAGCCCACGTCGTTGTGTCCCGTCGACTCGACGTGCGCGCGCACGAGGTCAACGGGGTTGCCCGAGTAGGCGCCCGCGGGGCCGCACGCGAGAGCCACGAACATCAGCGCGCTCGGAAGCGACGCACGCGCGTGCGCGTTTCGTCCGCCACCGCGAGGCAGCCCGCGAGCGAGTCGAGTCCCTGCTCGCGCAGGACCCGCCGCAGGATCGCGGCTACGACATCGCGACTGGGGTGACCGGTTCGAAGGAGGAGGATTCCCGCGTGCGATCCCGGTGGGTATTTTCTCACGTCCGAAAAATCGAGATCGAGGGTGACGAAGAACCTACGAGCTGCCGACGTGAGCTTCCACACCCTCGCATCCGGGGCGCCCGCGGCGTGCTCGTCGCGGACGTCATCGACGTCGTGACCGCTGTCTTCGAGAATGAGCCGATGGGCGCGTGACAAGTTCTCGTCGAGCTTGACCCTCACGATGCCTCGCCGCGCAGCGGCGTGAAGTCTTCGTCGGCCGCGAGGTCGGCCGCGTACGCGACGGCGGCTCGCACGTCTTGCTCGGTGAGCGACGGGTACTCGGTCACGATCTCGGCGGGCGTGAGGCCGTCAGCGAGGTTCGCCAGCACGACCGAGACCATGATCCGCGTTCCACGAATGCACGCCTTCCCGTGACAAATCCGTGGGTCGCTCCGGATTCGGCGGAGCAGCCGCTGGCGCGCCCCGGCGGACGTCTTGCGCAATGCCATCGGGGTCGAGCGTAGCATGTTCGGGCGGGCGGCCGACGCCGCGCATTGGGCGGGGAGGCGGTCGTCGCTTGGCGCCGCGTTCAGCTCGCCGTGCATGGGGTCCGTCGTCCGAGGCGTCAGATGGTCCGCAGCTTGTAGGTCGTCAGCTCGGCAGCGAACTTCTCCGCGTTCGCGCGAAGCGCCTCGGACGACTGCAACGCTGCGACAAACCTAGACGCGGCTCGTTCGAGATCGCCGATCAACGAGGTGCAACTGATATTGAACACCGCTCGAGTAGCAGGAGAGAGTGGCAGTGGGCGTTGCGATCAGTAGTGCCACGACGGCTGCGTTGACGAGCGACGCCCGCGCAGACGCCGCGGGCAGTTCCATCGCGTCGGTGCGCCTCCGAGTATGGTTGTCGGTTGGTGGTGACCGGGCCAATGCGATCGGATGCTATCATTCACCGGATGTACCGCGAGAGCGATGCCGTGTCGGTGGCAACTGCGAAAGGGGACGCGCGCACGATGTGCCCCGCGTGCGGCCTCACCTGTCGCGTCGACGTTCGGCGATGCGGGTGCGGCTACGACCTCAGTCGCGAGTTCGAGACGCCGGAAGTCCTTTTCGATCGAGGGATGCGCCGCAGCGAGATCGTTCACGCCGCGATCGGGATCGTGTTTCTCGCGCTGGGGCTCGCGTACGCGACCGCGTCGATTGACTGCATTGGGCGGAAGCGGCCGCCGTCTCCGAGGAGCTGCCCGCCTCCCTCCGTCCGGGCGCGACGCGTCGGCCGCGTCCACGGTGTTGGTCGCAGCTTCGACGACCGCGTAGATCGTGCCACCGGCGCGTGTCCCGCCGAGCTCCCGAGCCGAGCGCGCGCCGCACGAGTTTAGCGCGGGGCAACGTGCGGCCCGAGCGAGAGCGCCCGGCGCCGCGCGCGAGTGCAGGAGTTCGCCGGAGTCACCAGCGGCTGGTCCAAAAGTTAACAAGTTAACAAGTTAACTCCCGGATGGGTTTAGCATTCGCGCGATGGTCGACCCGAAGTCCAAGAAGAGACCCGAACCGCGCCGCGCACTTGGACGCGGGCTCGACGCGCTACTGCCCGGCGCCACGGCCTCGGCGAGCGCGCGCGTGAACTCCGAGTTTCAGCGGATTGGAATCGAACGCATTCGCCCGCAAAAAGGGCAGCCGCGCAAACGCTTCGACGACACGTCGCTGGCTGAACTCGCGGCCAGCATCGAGCAGCAGGGGCTGATCCAACCCATCGTCGTGCGGCGGTCGGGAACGGATTTCGAGATCGTCGCGGGCGAGCGTCGCTGGCGCGCGGCGCAGCGCGCCGGGTTGCACGAGATCCCGGTGGTCATCAAGGACGTCGCGCCGGCGGCGGCGTTCGAGTTGGCCCTGGTCGAGAACCTCCAGCGCATGGACCTCGATCCCATCGAGACCGCGCAGGCGTACCAACGGTTGATCGACGAACACGCGTACACGCAAGACGTCGTCGCGAAACGTGTCGGCAAGAACCGAGCGACCGTCGCAAATACACTTCGATTGCTGCAACTGCCGAAGGCGGTGCAGCAGCGCGTGGTCGATGGGACGCTTTCCGAGGGTCACGCGCGTGCGATTCTCGGCGCGCGCGACGCCCAGGCGATGTCGCAGCTCGCCGAGGAATCGGTCTCGCACCGTTGGTCGGTTCGCCAGACGGAGGCCGCGGTTCGGCGATCTGCCAAGGCAAAACCGGCGGTGCGAGGCGCACGTCCCGCGGCGGGCGGCAAGAGCGCGAACGTGACGGATCTCGAGCGGCGACTGAGCGCCGCGCTCGGAATGCGGGCGACGATTCACGAGGGCTCGCAACGCGGACGCGGACGCGTCGAGATCGCGTACGACAACCTCGACCAGCTCGATCGATTCATCGACCGAGTGCTGGGGTGACGCGCACGCTACAATTTCATCTCGGCCACGGGCAGTCCCGCGCGCGTCCAACCCGCACGCACGGTGTTCTCGAGCAAGCACGCGATGGTCATCGGGCCGACGCCTCCCGGCACCGGTGTGATCCAGCCCGCGACGGATTGCGCCTCGGGAAACCACACGTCGCCGACGAGCTTGCCGTCCGGCGTGCGATTGATTCCCACGTCGATCACCGTCGCACCGGGCTTGATCCAATCGCCACGGACCATGCCGGGCTTGCCAACCGCGGCGATGAGCACATCCGCGCGGCGGCAGACGTCGGGCAGATCGCGCGTGCGTGAGTGCGCGATCGTCACGGTCGCGTGGCGTTGCAACAGGAGCAGCGCCGCAGGCTTCCCGACGATGTTGCTGCGTCCGATCACGACGACGTTCGCGCCCTCGAGCGGGATCTTCGCGTGCTCGAGCAATCGCAGGCACCCCAGGGGCGTGCACGGAACGAGTTGCCCACGCCCCGCGACGAGCTTGCCCATGTTCACGGGATGAAACCCGTCGACGTCCTTGGCCGGATCGATGGCGTCGAGCACGCGTGTCTCATCGATGTGTTTCGGAAGCGGCAACTGGACGAGAATCCCGTCGACGTCCGCGCGCGTGTTCAAGCCGTGGAGAAACTCGAGAAGCGCGGCTTCCGATGTGTCGTCGGGCAGCCGGTGCACGACGCCGCGCATGCCCGCGGCCTCGCACGCTTTGGCTTTGTTCCGCACGTACACTTGGGACGCCGGATTTTCCCCGACGAGCACGACTTCGAGCCCCGCCGCACGGCCGAGGTGGGCAGCGAACAAACCAGCCTGGGAGGAAATTCTCCCACGCAGTTCCTCCGCCACGGCTTTGCCATCCAAGATCCGTCCCACGTACGACCTCCCTAGGAAACTCGCGCCGATGCGAGCGTTCTGCGCCCGAACGACTACCGCCATCGCGACCCTCGCCGCAAGCCCGTCGTCGGCGCACTCCTTGCTCACGAAACGCCGTTGGCAATGAGGAGCGACCGATGCGAGTGAAATTTCCCCGGGCGAGCGCCGCCATGCTTGCGTGTCTCGTGGCAAGTTGCGCCGTCCCCGTCCCCGAGCGCGCGCAGTTCGAGAGCGCGACGACGCTGACCGACGCGATCGACCGTGCATCCCGAGCGTACAGCGTGCCGCGCGAAGTCTTGATGGCCGTGGCGTGGGCGGAGAGTCGCTGGATCGATCCCGGCGTGCCGGGCGAGGACAACGGACAGGCGGGCGTTGCGCACGCGGGCGTGGAAATCGGTCCGCTGCATCTTCGACACGGTGCGAACGAATACGACGTGCTCGCGCGGGCGCTGTCGCTGTTGCGAATCGACGAGCCGACCCTCCGTGCAAACCTCGGTCTTCAGGTGGCCGGCGCCGCCGCGGTGCTCGCGGACCTTGGTGCGCGAACGGGCGCGAACGCCGACGATGTCGACAGCTGGGCCGGAGCCGTTGCGCAGTACTCAGGCATTCGCGGGCGCGAGGCGCAGGTCGACTACGCCCGGTTCGTCTGGGAAGCGATTCGCCAGGGCCGTCGCGAAACAGCGTTCACGGGCGAGTCGTTGCATCTCGCGGGTCGCGAGGGCGCGACGATCGAACAGTTGCTCGGCGTGAACCAGATCGCGCAGTTCAGCACGGACTACGGTCCCGCGCGGTGGGTGCCGGCGAGTTCGTCGAATTACACGGGCGGTCGCGGTGGCAGTCCCGTTCAGTACGTCGTGATTCACACGATGCAGGGCAGCTACGCGGGCTCGATCTCGTGGTTCCAGAACCCCGCCGCGATGGCGTCGGCACACTACAACTTGCGGTCGTCGGATGGCGAAGCGACGCAGATGGTTCGCGAGGGCGACACGGCATGGCACGCCGGCAACTGGTTTTACAATCAGCACTCCGTCGGCATCGAACACGAGGGCTTCGTCGCCGACCCGGGGCGTTGGTACACCGAAGCGATGTACGTCGCGAGCGCACGGCTCACCCGTGCGCTGTGCGATCGTTACCGCATTCCCATCGATCGACAGCACATCATCGGCCACTACCAGATCCCGAGTTCGGGCAGTGGCGCGCCGTGCAGTGAGGGCGCGACGGGCTGCGGTGGCGCGGGGCATCACACAGACCCGGGCAACGGCGGCACGGCGTGGAACTGGTCGCACTACATGGACCTGGTGCGCGGCGGCGGCGCGATGCCGATGCCGATGTACGACGCCGTTCTGGTGACCGTGAACTACCCGCACGACATGATGTCCGGCGAGCGAGCGGTCGCCTACGTCGAGTACCGAAACACTGGAACGGCCGGCTGGGACACGACCAACACACGGATCGGGACGACCGCGCCGCGAGATCACGCCGGTCGCTTCTACGACATGGTCAATTGGCTCAATACCCATCGTCCGAGTGCCGTGGACCGCGCGACGTCGCCGGGTTCGACCGGGCGATTCTCGTTCATGATCCAAGCGCCGACCGTGACGTCGGATACGACGGTGAGCGAGAGTTACGGCCTGGTGCAGGAAGCGGTGGCGTGGTTTGGGCCCGCCGACAGCGCCGTGACGTTCACGGTGCGCGTGCATGCTCCACCCGTGGCGGCCGCGGACGCAGGCGCGAACGATGCGCAGACCAGTCAGGACGCGAGCGCGCCGGACGACGCGGTGTCGCAGCGCGATGCGGGCCCGGTGGCGACGGACGCGTCCGCGAGTGACGCACCCGTGCGTGCGGGCGACGCGTCGGGCGACGCACGGCGCGACGGCGGAACCGCGGGAATGCCGCGCGGTGGTTGCGGCTGCCGAACCGTGCCAGTGCGCGGCGGAGCACACGGTGCGGGACTGATCGCAGCGGGACTCGCACTCGCGATGACTGTGCGGCGACGGCTACCAGGTCGGAGCCCGATCGCGAGCCGACCGACGTTCGCGTGATCAACGCGGGTGGACGCCGCCCGCCCGGGGGAGCAGACTCGCGACATGGCGGTGGAGCTTCCAGGCTGGGTTTCGCGTCACGGCACTGCGCATGACGACGCCGAGAGCGAGCGATACGCAGCGATGACGCCCCAGCAGCGGTGGCTAGACCTGGCGCAAGTATGCAAGCTTGGCGCACGCCTGCTGGCAGCGAACGATCGACGTGACACCGTCCTGGAGCTGCGAGACGAGCGTTCGGCGGAGAGTTGGGCCACCTGGCGGCGATTGATGAGACGTCCGAGTGCATGATGTCGTCGCAGCGACGTCGACGCGGGGATGCGCGATCATGCAGAGCATAACCGTTGAGCCGAACACTGAACTTCAGCGGGCGAATACCGCGTTGACACCCCGCCCGTGCCGCGCGACCATTCGTCCGTGGGTGGGCTGATCCGACACGCGACACGCGACACGCGACACGCGACACGCGACACGCGACACGCGACACGCGACACGCGACACGCGACACGCGACACGCGACACGCTTGTAGTCCGCGCGCGACGCGCACGTCCTCCTCCCACGTCACGCGTGATGCGCCGGCGCGCGCCGTTCGCCCATCGCTGTCCACGCGTCGCCACGAGGCGCGCGTCGCAAGGAGACCCCCATGCCATGCAACGACTGTGATGACGACGACTCGTTGATTCGCGGGTACCCCGGCGGAGGGCGCGGGACGGCCCCGCCGGATCCGATGGCGGCGATGACGTTTCAACCCGGAACGCCCGACGGATTCACGCCGATGACACCCGGCGACGTGAACTCGTTGGACCTGTCGCACCCGTCGTTTCGCGTCGGCGGAAGCACGAAGATCAGCGACGCGCTGCGCGCGCTGACGAAGGTGCGGGCGCGCTCGACGATCGGCGGGTTCACGGGCGCGACATCGACGATGGCCGTCACGAACAACCGCGCGGACTCGATCCCGATTCTTGCGCCCTACGATCTCGCATCGGCCTCGGTGCCCGACGCCGCGAAGCCGATCACAGCGACGCAGTCGTTTCCGCTCTTTCGTTACGGCGGCCGCGTGAAGGCACTGTCCCTCGACGAGATCGCGACGCCGCCGGACTCGTCGATGAACTACATGCTCTACAACCGCATCGTCGCGAGCACCGGCGTGCTGTCGTCGTTGGATACCGCGATCGCAACCGGCGACGGACTCGCGAACCTGAAGGGCCTCAAAACCATCTCCGCAGAAAACGGCCGGACCGCACCGAGCAGCACGAACCCCGAGCAGGATGTGCGGAGGATCATCCAGGAAATCACGTGCACCGACGGTGGCGTGGGCGACGGGATCCACTGCCTCTTCGGCGGACTGAAGATGCGGCGGACGCTCATGAGCACCCTCACGGGCCTCACCGGCATGAGCGGCATGCGCGTCGACCGCCGAACGCGACGCAAGACCTACCACTATCTCGGAATTCCGTTCTATCTCACCGGCACCGACGAGAGCGGCACGAACGGAAAGCTCTACGGCGCCAACCTCGGCACGTGCGGGCTGCAACTCGTGTATGTCGCGGGAACACCCGAGTCGTACGGACTCACGGTGCAGGAAACTCCCGTGACCGCCGCGACAGGTGCACGCGAGTTCATGGTGCACGGGGCGTGGGCGCTCGTGTGCTGGGAGAAAGAGGCACTGTTCGAGGTCACGGGAATCACGTTCGTGCCGTAGGGGGACGGCAATGGCGATGTCTGAGTCCATCGCGCAGGATGCGCCCGTTGATTCGGTGCCTGAGCATCGGTGCGCGCAAAGTCGCACTGACTTCGGAGGATTGGCCCGCTCGCAACCAGAGCGCCAGTCCGCGTCCCGAGAACACTCGGTATCACCGACTCCGATCGATGTGGTCGTCGGGGCCGCGCGATGCATTGTCAACGATGATAGTTGCGTCGCCTGCGCCGACCGTCGCCGTGAGGCATTCGCGTGCCGTTCCCGCGCTGCAGACATCGGTCGCACTCTCGATGATCGACGCAAGGAGTCCAACGGCGGCCGCACGAGAACGCGAAGCGCGGCTATGTCTCGCTTGGCAGTGCGATGTCACATGGGAGTTCGTGTTCATCCGCTACCGTTCGCGAACGAGTTCAATTCGACGACGGGCCGTGACCACCGACGGGCACCGGATCCCCTGCAGTTCGTTAACCTGCGTTGTCCACTCGGCAAGCAGAGTCGTCGCGGTCATTTCCACCCAGCCATCGATTACGGTCTCACGATACTGTGTTGCAGCGAAACTGCAGCCACCTGCGAGGATCGGGCCGCTTCGGCGGCATGGCGCAGCCGCAAGTCTGCATCCGTCCGATGGCGGCCACCGAGACCAGGTCGTCACAATCTCGACTCGATCAACGCCGATGACGTGGACACTCGCCTCTACGTTATCACCCGGACCCGGCTCCAAGCCGGGACCCGTTGGACACCCACCGTCCGGTCGCACCCAGAGTGCCAGTCCGCGTCCCGCAAACATCCCGTTCCATTGAACCGGATCGACTTGGCCGTCAGGACCGCACGACGCGTCAACGTCGACGGTGGTCGCGTCGCCGACAGACGGCATCGAGGCGGAGAGTTCGAGTCCAGTTCTGGCTCCACACCCACATATCGTACTCGCGCCAAGCGACGCGAGAATGCCAACACACGCCGCCCGCTGCCGGCCACAGTGGCTGTCTCGTCGTCGCCAGTGTGGCATCGAGCGCGACATCGCGTTAAGTTGCTACCCGTCTCGCATCGCTTCAATCCTGAAGCGGACAGTGAGAACGCACGGGGACGGCATTCCCAGCAATTCATCGACCCGCGACGTCCACTCAGCAACAAGTGTCATGCCGATGACTTCCGCCCAACCGTCGAGCACAGTCTCGCGAAACTGCGTCCCTGCGCCACTGCATGCGCCGCCGAGAATGGAACCGTGTTGGCCGCACAGAGACGCTATCACTCGGCATCCGTCCGACGGCTGCCACCGGGACCACCGCGTCGTGATCTGGACTCTATTCCCACCAACATCGCTGACAGTCGCCTCGACGTGATCCGACGGACCTGGCTCCAGGCTCGGACCCGTTGGGCACCCTCCGTCCGGTCGCACCCAGAGTGCCAGTCCGCGTCCCGCAAACATCCCGTTCCATTGAACCGGATCGACTTGCCCGTCAGGCCCGCACGACGCGCTGTCACCGGCGTTCGTCGCGTCGCCGACACCCAACATCGATGCGGGGAGGTCGAATCCCGTTCGCGCGCCGCAACCCCCGGTTGCGCTCGCCCCAATCGACATGAGTATGGCAACAAGCGGCGCACCACGACGTACAGAGTAGCTGTGTCCTCGCTGGCAGTTAGGCATCGCGTTGGAGTACGCGTACAACATACGCAATCAATATGTACATAGATCTTCAGTTGCGCAAGTCGTTTCTCGAGACGGCACTGGCGCGGCAGCTCGCACAGGCGTTTCAGGCTGCCGCATTTGGCGGGCCGACACTCTGCTTCGACTCCACTGGTCCGCTGACGCTGCCATTGGACATCGCACGTCCCCTGGAGCGGCGCCGTTCCATGTACTTGAATGGCGTGCGAGACATCGCAGTGTCACTTGCGCTGGGCGCGCGGGTTGACGGTGTTGGTATTCGAGGCCCGTTTCTCGATACGGCAGACGAGGAGGCGCTGGCCCAGTCGATCACCGCGAGAGTGTCGCTCGTCCTCGACTTCGCCGACGCGGACACCGCCCGTCGAGCAGGCGGGACGATGGTGGCTCCCAGCGCGCTGTCGCTCGAGGTGTCCTGGGACTCCGAGTTGTCGTTGGCAGTGGCCACCACCGGCGCAGCATTCCAGGTCGCGTTCTCGTACGAAGGCCTGCGCGTGCGGCAGCAGCGAGAACTTGGAACCTATTCCCCACCTTTCCGCCCGCCGGACCGTCTCGCGCAGCGCTTGGTCACCCTGACGATCGCACTGCCGCCGATCCCGGTTCAAACGCTCGCGTCGGCGTTCTTCCCGTCCACGGGCGCCGCGTCTCGTTTCGCTCTCCAAGTGCGAAATACGGGGGTGATCCTCTGGGACACCATCGTAATCGTTCGCGTCCAACTCGTTTCTCCGGCCGCAATGCTCGACTGGATCGGCGGCGACATCTACTACAACCCCGCCCGCCGGCGGGCCGCAAACCGCGAGTTCGAATCACTGTACGCATCGGAGTGGCGCGCGTTCTACGAGGCGGCGATGCCCCCCGCCATCCGCGCGACGCTGCCACCGAGCCTCGCCCTCCCCGCGAGCGTCCGCGGAACGCCTGCGCCGCCGACGCCCCTGACGAACCGAATCCAGACCGACTCCGACCTCGCACTCTACGTGCCGTTCGATTCCCTGCGCGAGGCGATCGTCTTGCTGCTTCAGGTCAGCATCTCGGAACCGTACCGGATCGTACGCAACGATCCAGCGGTGTTCCGCTGGGTGAGCGGCGATCAGGCTCCGAACTTCCGGCACTATCTCGAGGTCTTCATCGGCCGACCGGAACTCTGCTACTTTCAACGCGGCATCGACGCGCACGTGTGGCTGGGCCTGACATTGTCGTGGACCTCCGGGGGGCAACTCCAGATCGACCTCTTTCCGCAGATACTGCCGTTTCTCGGTGAGGCGTTCTTTTGCACGATCTTGCCTCAGGTCTTTTTCGAGTGGACCAGTTTCTTTGCGAATCTTGTGCTGGTCGGGACGGGCGGCGGCGGCCGCCTTGGTACGCTTGGCGCCGGGATCACGAATCCAGCGCCTGGACAGTATCGGATCGCGAGGCCGTTCGCTGCTACGGGGCTGATTCAGCGCCAACTGCACACGACCGCCGAGGGCCTGTCGTTCGGATTCTCTGCACTCCTACCGAATCCTGTACCGCGATCGGCTCTCCTCATCACCGCCTCCGCCTGGACCCTGCTTCCGCTGTCGCGCTGCGTCGACAATCGCATGGCGGCGGAGATCGACCTGACGATCGCCAACGGAGGCATCGACCGAGAGTGGGTATGCGCGGTGACCGTATCCGTCACCGATCGCGGCGTTCCGACGAGAACAACGACGCGAGTGTACGGATCGCCCGCGACGACATTCGTAGCGCTGCCATTGCCCGTCCCACCATCATCGAGCGCGACACTTCGAGTCCGAGTGCCCGTGCAGAACTTCCCGGAATTTTGTTCGTGGTGTCTGCCGTCCGAAGAGCAGGAAGGTCCGGCGCGCTACGACTACACGATCGCCATCACGACGCGAACGCGTACGTACATCTTGGATCTTCCGCGGCTCCGTTGGAATTTCACGTACGAGTTGGCAACCGCACGGTACGCGGTCGATCGCGCTTGCGGCATTGATCCTACCATTCCGGTACTCGAATTCGCAGAATGACGGGTGCTCTCGCGAGAATCCACAGTATGCCCGACGCCGACGCGCCGGAGCCAATTTCTATTCCGTGTCCGCCCGCAAGACGCACTCACCGCGGCGCAGCGTCACTGGCATCCCCAATCGCCGGCACCGACGTGAGCGAGTCGGTCGCGATGAGCGGGTCACCGTAGTGCAGCGCGTATTTTCGCCAGTGGAGAAACACGCTCTGCACGAGCGACATCACCGGCACGGCGAGTAGCGCGCCAAGAATCCCGAACGAGCGCTCGCCCGCGAGGAGCGAAAACACCACCAACACCGGGTGAATCTTCGCTGCGTCGCCCATGATCTTGGGATTGAGCAGGTTGGCTTCGAGTTGGTGAATGCCGATCACCCACACGAGCGCGAACACTCCCGCATACACACTTTGCGACAGGCCGATGAGCACCGCCGGGATGCTTGAGAGAATCGCGCCGAAGATCGGAATCAGCGAAAATACCGCCGCGATGAGCGCAAGCACCGGCCAGTATTTCAGCCCCGCGATGGCGAACCCGATGGCGCTCAGCACACCGTTGATGCCGCAGATCACCAATTGACCGCGCACGACGCCCGACAAACCGCGATCGATACGCGTGAGCAACTCCTCGAACGCGCCGCGCGACTCGGGGCGCACGAGGGAGCGAAGAAAATTGAGAATTCGATCTTCGGTGAGAAGGATGTACGCGGACAGCATCAGCGTGATGAAGAAGCCGAACACGCCACCAATCACGCCCCCGATCAGCCCACGCCCGAAGTTCAGGATGTCGCCGGCGTGCCCCGCGCCGAACGCGCGGATGCGATCGACGAGCACTTCGACTTCGAGCACGTCGCTGCCGCGCCCGCGGTTGGGCGCGAGACGAAGACGATTGCCCTCGTGCTCGAGTGTCAGTCCTCCGCGCGGCAACACGACGTCGAGCGAGCCGTCGGCGTTGCGTACGATCCGCACGTTCGACTCGCTTCCGCCACCCGCCGCCGCGGTGTCACCGCCCGGCGCCTCGCGAGCGCTGCCCGTGAATCGCTGCACGACGGCGCGCGCGCGGGGCAACCAGTTTTCGCGAACTTCGCGCGAATAACGCGGGAGGTCCGTGCGCACGAAGTCGCGCACCTCGGTCGCGAGCCGCGGTGCCGTCACCTGGATCGAGGCCCACATCCCCGTGAGCATCACGACGTAGAGCCCGACGATCGCGACCCATCGCGGAATCGCGCGCCCGCCCACGCGCCGACGCGCGATCCATCCGACGACGGGACTGAGCACGTACGCGATCACGATGCCGAACACGAACGGCGCGAGAACGGCACGAAACCCGATGACGATCGCGAGCGCGACCACCCCCCACACGGACACGAACGTGAACCGCCGGCGACGCGCGCGCGGATCGTCCTCAGCTGCCGAGCCGCCGGTCACCGCGTACCGCCCCGAGGACGCCGTCGAGCGCGGCGCGCGGGAGTCGGTCCGTCACCCGGCGTCGTGCTCGCGTCGCGGGACGACAGCGGCGCAAAAAACGGAAGCAGACGGACGTACGTGGCGTCGAGCGCCTCTGGCATCACGTGTACGTCCGCAACGACGGGCATGAAGTTCAGGTCGCCCCGCCAGCGCGGAACGAGGTGAACGTGCATGTGCTCCGCGATGCCGGCCCCGGCCGACGCGCCGAGGTTGATCCCCACATTGACGCCGTCGGCGTTGCACGACGCCCGCAGTGCGCGCGCCGCGTCACGCACGAGCGCCCACATCGCGTCGTATTCCTTGGTGCCGAGGCCGTCGAGGTCCGCGACGTGCCGACGCGGGACCACCATGAGATGCCCCGCGGCGAACGGGTAGCGGTTCAGGATGATGAACGTGTCGGCTTGCGCACACAGGATCAGGTTCTGTCGGTGACTCGCCGCGCCGGCGGCCGGGTACGTGCAAAAGATGCATCCACCTTCCTTCGGCGACCGGATGTACTCCATCCGCCACGGTGCCCACATCGAGTGCGACGACATCGGAGGGAACATTTGAGAGTCGCGCCTGCCGAGTCAAGCGAAACACGTTGCGCGACGCACTCAAGCCGTCAACACGTCGCGCAGCGCCTGCGCGATCTCGGCCGAATTGAAGGGCTTGCTCAACACTTTTCGTATTCCCGTGCGCCGTAGATCGGCCCCTTCGACGAGCGCGCCGAGGCCCGTCACGAGCAGGATCGGGATGTCCGCGCGAATGGCGGTCACTTCCCGTGCGAGACCGACGCCGGTGAGCCCCGGCATCGTCTGGTCGGTCACGACGATGTCGAACGACGCCGGCGCTTCACGGAACGCCGCGAGCGCTTCTCGCGGATCGCCGAACGCGGAGACTTCGTATCCAAGCCGCTTGAGCATTCGGCGACCCGCGGAGATCAGCATCGGCTCGTCTTCGACGAACAGGATCCGCTCGGTTGCGCCCTGCGCCGCGGGCGCTGTCGTTCTCGGGCGATCGGACGCGCGCGTGGCGCTCGCGGGGATCAAGACGGTGACGGACGTGCCGCGTCCGGGAACACTGTCGATCGTGATCGTCCCGCCGTGCGACTCGACGATGCCGTGAACTACGGAGAGCCCCAATCCGGTGCCACGACCGACCGGTTTCGTCGTGAAAAAGGGATCGAACGCGCGCGCGAGCGTCGACTCGTCCATGCCAGTCCCCGTGTCGCGCACGACGATCTCGGCGTAACGACCCGCCGGCAGCGTGCGATGCGGCAGCACGACCGGAGCCGGAAGCTCGAGGCCTCGAGATTCCAGCGACAATACGCCCGTGGCGTCGGCCATCGACTGCACGGCGTTGCTGGCCAGGTTGAGCAGCACCTGGTGGATCTCCGTCGGGTCCGCGACGATCGCCGGCGTCCGGGAATCGAGACGGGATTGAATTTCGACGGTCGCGGGTGTCGTGGGCCGGATCAGCGCAACGACCTCGTCGATGAGCGGCACGACGTCGACGGTCTTGCGAACCTGCTCCTGTCGTCGGCTGAACTGTAGGATCTGCCCCGCGAGCCGGCGGCCGCGCGTGCACGCGGACATCACGGCCTCGAGGTCCGAGCGAACGTCGGCGTCCTGCGTCGTATCGCGAACGAGTTCGACGTGGGCAACGATCGCCGCGAGGATGTTGTTGAAGTCGTGCGCAACGCCCCCCGCCAGCGTGCCAATGGCCTCGAGTTTCTGTGCCTGCCGCAGTTGCGATTCGAGCGCCGCCCGAGACTCTTGGGCGCGGCGCCGCTCGGTGACATCCAGGGTGTACCCGCGCACGTTCGCGACCGTACCGTCGGGCGCGCGAGCGATCCGCGTGAGGTCGTACATCCAGCGAACGGCTCCGTCGGGGCAGACGATCCGATACTCGCGTTCGAGCGATTGCGTTCCGAGCGCGACGGCCCGCGCAGCGTCCGCTCGAAATCGGTCACGATCGTCGACGTGGACGATGTCGACGTAGGCACGGTCGCCATCGAGAAAGTCGCGCGGATCGTACCCGAACTGCGACACGTTCGCTGACACGTGCCGAACCTGCCACGCGTCGGCATCGCCCCAGGTCCAGACGACCACGGGACCGGTCAAGAACAGCTCTTGATCGGCGCGCAGAATACGCTCGGCCTTGGAGCGCTCGACCTCCGCCGCCGCGCGCGCCGCGAACACGTGAAGGACTCCTTCGAACTCCGGCGAGAGGGACAGCGGGGCATCGTGCATCACCGCAAGGATGCCGATGGCGACTTCGTCCCGGTTGTAGAGGGGAATGCCGAAGTAGCTCCGCACGCCGTGGGCCGCCGCGAACGCGTCGCCAGGAAAGAGCGCTTGGACATCGTCTTCGAAGAACGCCGGCGTGGCCCCCATTGCGGCCTCGCACGGCGTACCTGCGAGCGCGAATTCGCTCGCCGGCAGCCAATGGTCCCCGTCCCAATGCGCGAGCGTGCGCACCCGTCCGCCCTCGATCAGTTCGCCTAGCAACGCCCAACGCACCGGCATCGCTTCGGCGACGCGCTGCGCGAGCGCTTGAAACAGCGTTTCCCGCGACGGCGTCGTCGTCCCGACAATGATGGTCTCCAGCGCGAGCTCGGCGCGCCGACGGTTCGTGACGTCCTGGACGACGCCGACGAGTCGCGAGGCGACGCCATCCGCGTCCCTCGAAACGACGCAGGCCGCGACGCAGAGCCAGCGCCAAGGTTCATGGCCCGAACGGACGCGCACCTCCTCGCGAAATAGACCGCTCGGCGCAGCAGGCTCGTGCAACCACGCTCGGATCAGTTCCGCATCGGTCGGATGGAGACGTCGCTCCCAGTCGTCCCACCTCTCCCGAACCTGCACCGTCGGCGTGTCCAGGATCGACCGCGCCGCGTCGCTCCAGGCGATCGAGCCGGTCGCACGGTCCCACTCCCACGTACCGAGCTCTGCGCCGTGAAGCGCGGCGCGCATCCGCGCTTGGGTCACGGCGTCGCCCGCGGTGATTGGTTCGTCGGTGGCCAAAGGGGGCTTCGAGGTTGCGTTCGTGATCTGGCTCGATGAGTCTAGGCTCGCGCGACGGCCGTCCGCCAGCCCCGTTCCCGCGCGATCGGGCGTCTGCGCCGCGCACCCCGCCCGGCAAATCCCCGCGTATACTCGCGCCACCATGCGCAAGCCAATGGCCACGCGAGCCTCGTTCGCTTTCGGTGCGGTCGTGATCCTGATCATGTTCGCGTGCGCCTGCGGCAGCTCGAATTTTGCCGATGAAGCTGGCCGCGACGCGCGAAGCGACCAGACGGACGGTGGCATTGTGCGATCCGACGTCATCGACGCGGGAAGGGACACGTTCGACGCGCGAACCGACGTGTTCGATGCGCAAGCGGACACGAGCGCGGACGCGGCGACCATCGATGGAACGGCGACCGACGGTTCTTCGACCGACGGTGCGACTGACGGTGCGACCGACGGGTCGAGCGACGCGCCTGCGGACGCGGGCCCCATCGACGTTCCTCCCGACATGCCGTGCACGGGAATCATGTGCGGCGTGCGGTGCATCGACCCACTGAACGATCCGCGCAACTGCGGCCGATGTGCCCGCGACTGCACGTCGCTCGCAGGCGTGAGCCCAACCATCCGGTGCATCGCGGGCGCCTGCGATCTCGTGGGCGGATGCATGCCGGGGCGCGGTCATTGCGGCAGCGACCCAATGACCGGCTGCGATACGGACTTCACGGGACGATTCAATTGCGGCGCGTGCGGCATGCCGTGTTCCGAGCCGACGCCGATGTGCACGCTCGGCTCGATGGGCTCGTACGTCTGCGCGAGCGGCTGTTCCGGAATGACCCCGACGCGCTGTCCAGTGACGATGTCGTGCGTGAGCACGATGACCGACCCCCGAAACTGCGGCGCGTGCGGGACGGTATGTACCGTGCCCAACGGAACGGCCGCGTGCGTCGCGGGCGCCTGCGCCGTTGGGACGTGCAACACGGGATTCGCGAATTGCGACGGGATGATCGCGAACGGATGCGAGACGAACACCGCGGGCTCGCTCGCGAACTGTGGCGGCTGCGGAACGGCGTGCAATCTGCCGAACGCTGCCGAATCGTGCGTCGCTGGCGTCTGCACGTTGGGCGCTTGTGATCCCGGATTCGCGGACTGCAACGCGAACCCGGCCGACGGCTGCGAGACGAGCACGACCGCGAACGTTTCGAACTGTGGTGCGTGCGGAAGGGTGTGCACCGCCGCGAACGGCGTCGCGGGCTGCGCCGCCGGAGTGTGCACGGTGGCGTCGTGCAACGCGGGCTTTGCGAATTGCGACGGTCTCGCGGCCAACGGGTGTGAAGCGACGATCGCCACGGATCGGCTGAACTGTGGCGCCTGCGGAAACTCGTGCGCGACACGGTGTACAACCAACGTCACGGCGACGACGTGCGCGGCGTCCGCGTGTTCCGTGGTCTCGTGCACGGCCGGGGCGTACGACATCAACGGCGCGTGCATGGATGGATGCGAGTGCTCGGCGTCGTCGCTGGGAATGTGTGCCGGACCGACGCCCGTTGGAGCGCTGAGTATCGGCCTTTCGACGACCTACACCGGCAACCTGGTGCCGCTCGGCGCCGAGCAATGGCTCAGCGTATCGTTCACGGGAAACACGTCGACGGCGTACCACCCACGCATTCGATTCACGTCGAATCCCGGGGCAGCGTTCCGCTTCGACATCGTCACGAACTGCGCGGGCACGCTGCTCGCGTGCGGCGTGGAGGGCGGAAACTCGATGGCGATCCAGGATTGGGAAACTTCGACGACCGCCGTCGCGCCAGGATACAGAACGCCCATCCCTCCGGTCGGCTCCGGCGGGACCGTGTTGGTCCACGTCTATCGCCGCGCAGGACTTCCCGTGACCTGTGATTCGTACACGATCACGTTCAGCAACTGAGGATCGGAGGCGCCGATGAATCGGCCGGCTGAGCCTGACCGGGGATTCTCACCGGGCCGATGAATCGGCCGGCTGAGCCTGACCGGGTCGCCTGCGCGACCCTTCCAAGGGGCGCGGTGCGTGCTTCAATTGCACCCACACCGCGCGCACGGGAAGCCTCGCGACGGCGAGGCGGTCAATGCTAGCCAGCCGCTTCAGCGGCCAGGATTCCCGTTCGCGCCCGGGGCTTCCGTGTGTCTCAGCTTTTCGGACCGCTGGGCAGGTCGCCAAGCTGATCGCCGAGCTTCTCTTTGATGAGGTCACCGAGAGTCGAGCCTCGGCGAGGCTGCCCCGCGGCGGCCGCCGCGGCGTCGTCCGCGGGTGCCGGTCGGCTCGCGCGCGGAGCTTCTTCGGTTCGCTGACCGCGCTGCGTGAGCGTGATCCGCTTGTCCGCAATGTCGAGGTTCATGACGTGGGCGGACACGGTGTCGCCAACCTTGACCTTCTTGCCATCGGGAACTTCTACGGCCAGTTCGTGCGAGGGAATCAACGCTTCCACCGCGGTCTCGAGCTGCACGTAGATGCCGCCCTCGAAGATGTTCCGCACGATGCCGTCCACGGGCTTGCCCATGGGGTAGTCGTTGGGAATGCGCGACCACGGGTCGTCCGTGAGTTGCTTGATGCCGAGCGAGACCTTCTTCTCGTCGTGATTGATCGAGAGAATCACGGCCGTGACGTCGTCGCCCTTCTGGAAGAGATCCGACGGGCTGTTCACGCGCACAGACCACGAGAGATCGCTCTTGTGAACCATGCCGTCGACGCCATCGCGAATGCCGATGAAGATGCCGTAGTCCGTGATCGAACGAACCTTGCCGGAGACGGTGTCTCCCGGGTTGAACTCGTTGACGAAGAGCGTCCACGGATCGGGCTCGAGTTCCTTGATCGAGAGCGAGATGCGCTTGGCCTTCGCGTCGACTTCGAGCACCTGGCACTCGATCGGGTCGCCGACGTTGAGGAAGTTCTTCGGATGCTTGACCCGCTTGGTCCAGGACATCTCGCTGACGTGAACGAGACCCTCGACGCCGGGCTCCAACTCGATGAACGCACCGTAGTCCGTGATCGAAACGACCTTGCCCTGAACCTTCTTGCCGGGCGGAAACGCTTCCTCGGCGTGGCTCCATGGGTCTTCCATGGTCTGCTTGAGACCTAGCGAAACGCGTTCGGTCTCGGCGTTGTACTTCAGGACCTTGACGGTGACCTCGTCGCCGACGTTGAACACTTCGCTTGGGTGCGTGACGCGGCCCCAGCTCATGTCCGTGATGTGCAGCAGGCCATCGATGCCACCGAGATCGACGAACGCGCCGTACTCCGTGATGTTCTTGATGATGCCCTTGACCACCATGTTCTCTTGCAACGTCTCGAGCGTGCGCGCCTTCATCTGGTCGCGCTCCTTCTCGAGGAGCACGCGCCGGGACAGAACGATGTTCCCGCGCTTCTTGTTGAACTTGATGACCTTGAACTGGAACGTCTGTGCGATCAGCTTGTCGAGATTCCGAATCGGCCGCAGGTCCACTTGCGACCCGGGCAAGAACGCCTTCACGCCGCCCTTGATCGTGACGGACAAGCCACCCTTCACGCGAGCGCTGATGGTGCCCTCGATGATCTCGTCGCGCTCACACGCCGCGGAGATGTCGTCCCACACCTTCATCTTGTCGGCCTTCTCCTTCGAGAGAAGCACCAACCCGTTTTCGTCCTCGCGCGACTCGACGAGCACGTCGACCTTGTCGCCCGGCTTGACCGTCACTTCACCGGTCGCACCGGTGAACTCGGAGATCGTGATGACTCCCTCGCTCTTGAATCCGATGTCGACGACGACGGCGTCTTTGCCGACGCGGAGAACCGTGCCCTGCACGATTTCGCCTTCGCGGATGTCGTCGCGCGCGGCCATGCTCGCTTCGAAAAGCGCCGCGAAAGAATTGGCACGGGGAAGAGCCTGAGTTTCAGTGGGCATGCGATCTACGGTGACCTACCTTTTCAACAGTATCGCGGAGTGACGACAGCGTGCGGAGCGCAGTGCAGCGCGCTCGACCCACGACACCGACCATCGGCTGTGGATTTCGCGCAGAAGACTGCGCCGAGCTCGACGACCGAAACCCGGCGTGAGCGGCGTTGATAATGGATCGTGCCGCTTCTGTCAAAGCCCAGTTCGCGCTCGGATCCCCTGGAATTCCAGCGCTGCGCGGGGGCCGCGCGATGGCGGTCGGGCGACCCGCAGATCGTCCTACATCCGAGATCCGCCCATGCGAGAGCCGCTCGACGTGACCGGGGCGCCGCCCATCCGGCCTCCGCCGCCCATGCGTCCTCCGTATCCGCCGCCCATGCGTACGGCTGGGTAGGCGTACGGCGGCCGGGCCTGCTGCACCGGTTGCGCAGGCGCGACCACCGCGCCCATTCGACCGTAGCCGTACACTGGCTGCTGCTGCACGACGACCTGCTGGGGCTGCGCCACGACCTGCGCCTGGATGACCTGGCCACCGCTCGACGGCTCCGCGGCCGGTTGCTGCACGTACACGACCCGTTCCTGGGCGCACGCGGGAATTGCAAGACCGAACACCGCGGCCCCGACGATGTTGAATGCTCGATTCGATGTGCGATCCGCTGGCTTCACGTTCTTGCTCCGCTGTGACGGCATGGGTCGTCGCCGACGCCTGGGATGGCACTGTACCACGGACGTCGGACCGTGGAGCGCCCAACGCCCGAGCGACGCTCGGACGCCATGGCCGGGGATTTGACGGATGACCGAGAAAGGCGTTGTAGCTTGCACATGAGCAGGACGATTCGCATTCGCCCGACCGTCGCGCCGACCACGGTCGCATTGCTCGCGTTCTACAGCGTCTGCCTGTCGTGCGCTTCACTGCCGATTCCGGCGAGGCCGCGGCCCCTGCAGCTCGAGACCGCCGAACAGCAGCTCCGCGCGTACTACAGTCGCCTGAACGCCGAAGACCTCCCGGGACTGTTGTCGCTGCTGGCAGACGAACCGTCGGTCGTCTCGCGGCTCGATGCCGGCGCGCCGACCGTGCGGACCGGCTACCGCGACGTTGCGCAGTTCTACGCGTGGATGTTCCGCAACCGCGACGATCAGATCGTGCCGGAGTTCATGGACGTGCAGGGTGCGAGCGCGGTCGTGGGCTGGTCGATGCACGGCAGCGATGGCGAGGCGCTTTCGGGAACGTCGCGATTCAGTTTCCGACGCGGGCGGATCGCGCGCATCGAACTCGAACGCCGCGAATAGTCCGCGCTGGCTCGTTGCGACCGTCCACCGGCCCGCGGAAATTTGTTTCCAACCGGCTACTCGTTGCGCACCGGCCGTCGGCGCCCACACCGACGCACACGACCAATCCCGCCTGATTCCCGCGCCCCAGATTTCGGACCGCTGGTGCACTCGTTGCACGACGCGATCGGTTCGACGACAACTTGGGAGAGTTGTTTGTGACCTAACCTACCTGGAGGACTTCGATGCTCATGCTTCGTCGGCTCGCTCTGATTTCGCTCTTGACCATGTTCGGTGCGTGCGCGGCGCCGGTGGGTCGCGGAGATGGCGGTGACGGGTCGGACGGCCGATCGGGCGACGGAAGCGGCGGAGACGGGAGCGGCGGCGACGGACTGGGTGGCGACGGCACGGGCGGAGAGACGAGCGACGACACCGGGAGCGCGGATGCCGACGACGCGGTGGCGGACACAGGTGGCGGCGAGGGCGGCGGCGACGCGACCGGCGGGGACGTCGTCGCGACCGATACGACCGGGATCGATGTCGTCGGCACCGACGTCGTGGGGACCGACATCGTGGGAACCGACATCGTGGGAACCGATGTCGTGGCAACCGATGTCGTGACAACGGACGTTGTGGGAACGGACGTCGTGTCCACCGACGTCGTGGTGACCGACACGGGTCCAACGTGTCCCACGCCGACGCGGGCCTGCTACAGCGGTCCCGCGGGGACGGCTGGCATGGGCGTCTGTCGCAATGGAGTTCAAATGTGCATCGCCGGCGCGTACGGCACGTGCACTGGCGAGATCACGCCGACGGCCGAGGCGTGCAACGGCTTGGACGACAATTGCAACGGCACGGCGGACGAGGGACTTGGGAATCTCTCGTGTGGCATCGGCTTCTGTCGGGTCACGGTTGCGGCATGCGCCGCGGGTCGTGCGGGAACGTGCACGCCGGGAGCGCCTCGCGCGGAGATCTGCGGGAACATGATCGACGACGATTGCAACGGCGCGGTCGACAATGGATGCGGCTGCACATACGTCTCGACGACGGGCAACGACGGGTCGGGCACAGGCGCCGCCACGGCACCCTACCGGACGATCCAGAATGCCATCCTGCAGGCGGGAACGGGCGGTCGGGCGAGTGTCGTGTGCGTCGCAGGCGGCGACTATCCCGAGAACGTGATCATGCGGAACGGCATTTCCGTGTTCGGGGGGTACTTGCAAGCCGCAACGCCCTGGACGCGTCCAGGAATGCTCACGCGGATCCTCCCGACGGTGGATCGCGGCGTGCAATTCGGCCCGACGGTTGCGATGGCGACCGTGCTCGACGGCTTCACAGTCAACGCGGCGAGCACGCCGACCAACGCCGCGATCACCGTCGACGGCAGCGCGGGCGCGATCATCATCAACGACATCGTGAACGGCGGCGCGGGGACGATCTCCGTAGGAATCAACGTGACCAGCACGGGGCTCGCTGCTGCGACACCGCAGATTCGAAACAACCTTGTGACCGGCGGCAGCGGCTCGGCGTCGGCGATCGGAGTTGATTCCACCGCGAGCGCGCCGGTGATTCAGGCGAACTGCTCGGCATTCGACGCGGTCGGCCGGTGCACCGCTGGATGCGGAGGCGCTCGCGGGCTCCGCGGCCGACCTGGCGCGGCGACCACCGGGTTGTCGTTCGGCGTCCGATTGGTGAACTCGCCGAACTCGTCCATCGACTCGTCGGGAGTCTGCTCGGGGCCGGGCGCCGACGTGGCCGGCGTGCGGATCAACGGCAATGCAGCAGGCGTCGTCGTGCGTGCAAGCAACATCGGCTCGTTCGGCGGGACGGTGAATGCCGTCGGTCTTTGGGCCGACGCGTGCGCTGGCGCATCTCCGTGGGTCGTGAACAACTTCCTGATCTCCGGAAACTCGCCGACGCTCGGCGCGCGCGCGGACGGCGTGCGGGCCGTCGGAGCATGTCACCCCGTGATCGACAGCAACGTGCGGATCATCGGCGGCATCGAGAGCGCAAACAACGACGCAAACGGCGTCCTGTGCGCCGCGGACTCGGCAGGCGTGGCGAGCCGCTGCACGGTACTCAACAACACGACGATCCAGGGTTCGGGCGGTGGATTCCCGCCGAACGCGACGGGCGTGCGCTGCGAAAATGGCTCGTGCATCCGGATCGACGGTAACGCGCTGATCACCGGAATGAGCGGGATGAACTCGTTCGGCGTCACGCTGATCAACACGGGCGCCGTCGTCACCCGCAACCAGATCGAGGCCGGCTGCGGCCAACGCGAAGGAACTGGCGTGCGAAGCGAAAACTCGTATGCGCGTGTCGACGACAACCTCATCTTCGGAAATCGATGCGCGGCGACCGGCGTCGCCTCGATGGGCGACAGTTGGGGCGTGCGCGTGTTCAACGCAACCGGCGCGAACGAGATCGACCTGCACTCCAACGACATCTTCGGCGAAGGCCCGCTTTTCGTCGGCCCGGTGTGCACGTCGCGCGGCATCTCGTTCGACGTGTTGCCTGGCGGCGCGCCGCCGACGGGACCGCGCGGAATCGTCCGAAACAACATCGTTCACCCCGGACGGTGCCCGACGCGTTTCGGGATCCAAGAAGCGTCTGCGCTGGCCGATCCGCGCCTGCTGCAGAACAACGACGTGTGGTTCCAAGCCGCGGGCGACACGCTGTACCGCGACGAGAACGCGACGAACCTCGCGACCATCGCGGCGGTCAACGCGTTGGCGGACATCACGTCGATGGCCAACCTCTCCGCCGACCCGGTGTTCGTCGGGTCGCCGAATCTGCGCTTGCAAATGACGTCGCCGTGCATCAACTCGGGGAGCGCCGCGGGTGCGCCGATCCTGGACTTCTACGGTGTCGCGCGGCCGCGAGGCGGAGCGTACGAAATCGGCGCAGCGGAGTTCTGATTCGAGCAACGGCGCCCTTACTCGATTCTCCGTGGCGTCCACCGCTTCGGTGGCCGCACTCCCAACGAGGAGCCCGACCCGGAGCCGCTGCGAAGCGGTGAACGCGTCGGGCGGTGAACGCGTCGGGCGGGGACGCTTCGGCCGTAGACCCTAACCCGCGGGGAAACGGAAGGCGGGGGCGGCGTCGCCCACCAGGTCGAGGGTGTGCGGTTCGCGTTCGAGGGCGGCGGCGAGAACGTCGCTCATGTCTTCCGCGAACACGAACTCCATTTCCTTTCGCGTCGCCTCGGGCACGTCTTCGAGATCTCGCGCGTTCTTCGCAGGGAGAATCACGCGCGTGATCCCGGCTCGATGCGCCGCGAGCACTTTGGACTTGATGCCGCCGACCGGCATCACTCGCCCGCGCAGCGTGCACTCGCCGGTCATCGCCGTGTCCGAGCGCACGCGCCGCCCGGTGAACAGCGACGTGAGCGCGGTGAAAATCGTAACGCCAGCACTTGGGCCGTCCTTCGGAACGCCACCCGCGGGGACGTGAATGTGCACGTCGCGGTTCTCGAGAAAGGCCGGGTCGATCCCGAGCGCTTGCGCATTGCTGCGAACGTACGTCAGCGCGGCGCGCGCGGACTCTTTCATCACGTCCCCGAGCTGGCCCGTGATCTCGATGTGACCCTTGCCCGGCATCTTCGATGTCTCGATGAACAGAATGTCTCCACCGACCGGGGTCCACGCGAGGCCCGTGGCGACGCCCGGCACGCTGGTTCGTTCGGCCAGGTCGCTGAAGAACTTCGGCTTGCCGAGAAGCTTGCCGAGATGCTCGACGTCGAACGTGGCGGAGAAACCTTCGCGCGTGTCGCGTCGCGCGAGATCCAGCGTCGCCGCGCGTACGAGCTTCTGGATTTCGCGGTTGAGCTGGCGCACGCCGGCTTCGCGCGTGTACTCGCGAATGATCGTCTGGAGAGCCGCATCCGTGATCGCGACCGACTCGTCCGGCAGCGCGTGCTCTTTCAGTTGTTTCGGAACGAGGTGACTGCGCGCGATGTGCTGCTTCTCGTCGGCCGTGTACCCGGCGATTTCGATGACATCGAGGCGATCGCGCAGCGCCGGCGGAAGTGAATCCAGCGTGTTCGCCGTGCACACGAAGAGCGCTTCACTGAGATCGATCGGCAGCTCCATGTAGTGGTCGACGAAGGTCTTGTTCTGCTCCGGATCGAGGATCTCGAGCAGTGCGGCTTCGGGCGATCCACGCCAGCCCTGACCCAGCTTGTCGACCTCGTCGAGCAAGAGGACGGGGTTCTTCACCTTGGCTTTGCGCAGCGCGTGCACGATCCGGCCCGGCAGCGCACCGACATACGTGCGCCGATGACCCCGCAGTTCCGCTTCGTCGCTCACGCCGCCGAGCGACACGCGGACGAGCGGTCGTCCGGTCGCGTCCGCGATGGACTGTCCGAGCGACGTCTTGCCGACACCGGGGGGCCCGGCGAGACACAGAATCGTCCCGCGTCGATTGCCCGCAACTTTCAGCACCGCCATGTGCTCGACGATTCGCTTCTTCACGTCGTCCAGTCCGGTGTGATCTGCGTCGAGCTTCTTGGCGACCTGGTCGACGTCTTCCTTCACCTCGGCGCGCACGTTCCACGGAAGGTCCGTGATCCACTCCAAGTACGTGCGAATGACGTTGTGTTCCGGCGTCTGCGAGCCGCCCGCTTCGAGTCGCTTGAACTCGCGTTCTGCGGTGGTTCGCACTTCCTCGGGCAGATCGGCCTTGTCCAGACGCTCGCGCAGCGCGGAAAGATCGTCGTTGCCCTCGCCGAGTTCCTTGCGAATGGCCCGCATCTGCTCGCGCAAGAGGGCTTCGCGCTGGTTCTTGCCGATCTCTTTGCGCACGTCGTTCTCGATCTTGCGACGCACGTCGTGCAGCGCCTTCGTTTCGGTGAGCAACTCGGCGACGATGCTCAAGCGCTTCTCGACGTCGAACGCCGAGAGCACGCGGATCTCCTTGTCGACTCCCAACCCAAGTCCCGCAGCGATTTGATCCGCGAGCAGCCCCGGGTCGTCCTCGCTCGCGAGCGAGCCATCCTGCCGACCGACGTTCAACTCCTGCACATGTTCCCGCAGGGCCTTGGCGAGTTCGCGCGCTGCGGTCGTGTCGCGATTGGACTCTTCGATCGGCGATCCCTCGGCCAGCCAGTACGGATCCGTCTGCACGACCTTCGTGAGCTCGAACCGACCCAGCCCTTCCAGCACGACGCGAACTTCACGCTGCGCGACCGGGACGACGCGCTGGACACGAGCGTAGGTTCCGACGCGATGCAGGTCCGCTTCGACCGGCTCGGACGTGTTCGCATCGTGTTGTGCAACCAGCCCGATGATGGCGCCGGGGCCGACCGCGCGAAGCAGCGCGAGCGAACGCTCGCGACCCACCGGCAACGTCAAGACGACGCCAGGGAAAAGAACGCCCGTGCGCAGCGGTAGAATCGGAAACGGCGAGACCGGCGGCTCAGCGCCGCCACGTAGACGTGTCATGGGAACTCCTGGGTACCATCGAATCGACGCGACCGCGCGATGGGACGAAGTCGGTGCGAAGGGTGAACGGAACCTAAATCCGTTCAACGACTCGTCAAGGTCTGCGACGCGATCGGGACCGATCGCCACGAACGACGAGACCGGCCAGTACGAGGTCGTGCAGGGCATCGATAAGTCGTCGCGCCTCGTCGCGAGGGGTCGAAAACACCCAGGGTGGCGCGAAACTCGCGTACGCGCGAAGCACGGTGCGCGCGGCGAGATCGGGATCGCCGATGTGAAACTCACGTGCGTTGACGGCGTCGCGGAATAGCGACGCGAGCAGCTCGCGCTCGGCCGCTTCGAAGCGGGCGTGGGCGGTCTGCACGGCCGGCCGACCGCAATGGAACAAATCCGGCGCGTGGGTTCCGGCTTCCGCGAGGCGCAACATCGACTCGAACCGCGCGTTCATCACGGAACGAAAACGCTGCGCGAAATCCGCTCGGCCCGGCGCAGCCGCCGCACGCATCTCCGAGAGCACGGCGTGGTGGGTGCCCGACGACAGTTCTTCGACAATCGCGTCTTTGGAAGCGAACTCGAGATAGAGCGAGCCGACGCCGATGGCAGCCTCGCGGGCGATTTCGGCCATCGTGGGTTTGGCGGGGCCGTAGAGGCGGGGCACGCGTTGCGGGGGCTCGAGAAACCCGGGTGCGCGGGGGGGGCCTCAGGCTTCCGGCCGTAAAGGCGAATCCCCGGTGTTTCACGGATGTTCTGCCAAGCCTGAACAGCCCGCGCGACATCGACCGCCACGTCCGCGATTTCATCCAATTCTTCACCAGAAAGATCGGGCGCAATTTTCACGAGCACCGGCTTTTTGGACAGCGGCCGTTTTCCTGTTTTGGAGGCCTCGTCCGTGTTGACCTCATCCAAGGCACGCATCAATCCGGCGAGGCTGGATTTATCCTGAAGCATTCGCAGATTGGGAGTATTGGGTGAACTGACGTTCACCACGAAGAAATCCCCGTGCCGCCAGAGCGCACGGAAGGATTTGGTGTAATCCTCGTTCGCCTCCTCCAAGGGAGTGGTTTTCGATTTTCCGAGATTGATGGCCACGGGCCTTTGCGGCCAGTGCCCGGAGTCCTTCCAGGCCGCCAGCGTCGCGGCCATCGCTTCCGCGCCAGGATTGTTAAAGCCCATCCGGTTGACCAGGGCGTT